>Ga0197143_1000014_pt1 | contig 179767 bp, 151 predicted proteins | sample GBS70_MetaG_FD_148603 | JGI IMG/M metagenome (GOLD analysis project Ga0197143, IMG submission 148603) | Sediment microbial communities from Great Boiling Springs, Gerlach, Nevada, United States - GBS 70_MetaG | ecosystem: Environmental > Aquatic > Thermal springs > Hot (42-90C) > Sediment... | reverse complement strand
CCTCGACGACCAGGTCCGGCGCCCCCTCGATGTGCGTCTCCCGCAGACGGTCGGCGTGTTCCCGCAGGACGACCAGCAGGTCCGGCTGATAGACCGTGTCCTCCCGGAGTTTCACGTCCAGCGGGGCGTAGTATACTTTCCCCCGGCCGGTTCGAAGAATTACGTCGATCAACAAGATTTCGAAACGGAGTGAGACTTCTTGATGCTTTCGGGACGGCGACGGACTGGGCATGGGCACCCCCCGCACGAGAACCCAGTAGCCGGGCCGGTCGGCGACCCACCGCCGGAAGTCTTCGTACCGTTCGAATCGGACCTCCTCGACGACCGAGCGCTCCATCTCTTGCCCTCCGATTCGGTCAGGCCCATTGTATCGCCTCCCCTGTCCTCGGTTCACGCCCACCATGAAAGGTCTTTTTCAAAGTGAGTGGATGGGGTGGAAAAGAAGGAGCCTCTGGAGTAAATCCGAAGGCTGAGGGTTGACCTTCGAGTGAACCTATGGGATGGCGGGCTTGGCTTAAAGGTTTCCCCGCCTCCCCTCGAAGGGAATATCCAAATGGGACAGTTTTGAGAATCAGGATGAATTCTCGGTGCCTCTGGATCGTCGGTGGGTTTCTACTGGAGGTCCTGGCGGGCCTCGCGTTGGAGGACCCCTGTGCGGGCTTCTGGAACCTGCCCGTGCCGGAGTCCGCCCGGCGGGTGGTCGTCAGGGCCCATCCAGACGGCCTGTGCGAGGCCCAGATCGAGCTTCCGCCGTCGGCCTCATGGCGGGACCTCTACATGTTTTTCCGGGACCTACCCTTCCGGGAGACGCCGTCGGCCTGGTCGGTAGGGTCGGTCGAATTGACAAGTCGGGGCGGTGCTCGACCCCGGGTCGTCTGGCAGGTCCGACTCCAGCGGGATGGCTGGCGGTATGAGGTTCGCGGCACGCAAACCCGGGAAGCGACCGTCCTCGTGCAGACCGGCTCGGCCTACCCATCGGGTCGGATGAGTCTCCCGGCCATCGATGAGGCTCTTCGGACGGTCCTGCCGTCGGTCAGTGGGCTGGAAAGCGAGCTCTGGGAGCCTCAGCATTACATGCGGGTCGTGACCCTCCCCGAGGGCCCTGTGCGGTCGGTGGCCGAATCGGTCGTCCGCCGTCTGCGGGACCAGGGCTGGCAAATTCGCAAGATCGCCTTAAAATTTCGGGACCGGCCGCCTTGGGTCGAGGGGGTCCCGCCGGTGGAGGCGGCAGACCTGCTTCGGGAGATGCCGGAAGAAGCTGGCATTATCGAAGCTCGTCGAGGCCCGCAGGAGTTAGGCCTTAGTCTGGTTGCCGCCGAGGGACGGGTCTTCGTCGTCGTGACCCTCGACTGGGTCCGGCCCTGAGGGGCGGTCAGGGAGTCGGCATTCGGTACACGGTCTCCGGCCCTTGGTTTCTGGGTCCCACCTCAAGGCCGAGGGCTGAGCACCGGTCCATACCCTTCCTCGCGGAGGACTCATGCGACCGAGGCGGAAGGCTCAGATTCGAGTCGTCGACTTCGGCTCTCAGTACACCCAACTCATCGCCCGGCGCATCCGGGAGATGGGCGTGTACGCCGAGATCGTCTCCTGCCATGCGCCCTGGGAGGTCCTCACGGAAGGGCTGGCGGAGGGGACCCTGCGGGGCCTTATCCTCTCGGGTGGCCCCCAAAGTGTGTACCGGCCCGGCGCTCCGACGATCCGTCCCGAGATCTATGAAGCCGGTGTGCCGATCCTGGGCATCTGCTACGGACTTCAGCTCATGGCCCACCAGCTCGGGGGTCAGGTCGTGCCGGGTCCCGTCCGGGAATACGGCCCGGCCCGTCTGGAAGTCCAGGTACCGGACGTCCTGTTTCGGGACCTGCCCCGGACGTTCCAGGTCTGGATGAGCCACGGGGACCGGGTCGAGCGTCTGCCCCCGGGATTTCAGGCCCTGGCCTGTACGGAAGCCACGCCCTATGCGGCTTTTGCAGACCTTCCGCGGCGTCTATACGGCGTCCAGTTCCACCCCGAGGTCGTCCACACGGCCCACGGTCGGGACATCCTGGCCCGCTTCGTATTCGACGTGTGTGGAGCCGTCCGGGACTGGGACCTGGCGGCCTACATGCGGGAGCTGATCGCCTGGGTCCAGGCTCGGAGCCGAGAGGGGGACATCCTGGTCGCCGTCAGCGGGGGCGTCGACAGTACGGTCCTGGCCCGCCTCGTCCATGAGGCCGCCGGAGACCGGATGCTGGCCGTGTTCGTCAATAATGGACTCCTCCGAAAAAACGAACCTGAGGCCGTCCAGGCGAATCTCCGGGACCGGATGGGCATTCCCCTCCATTCCGTGGACGCCTCGGAAGTCTTTTGGGACCGTCTTCGGGGCGTGACGGACCCCGAGCAGAAGCGCCGCATCGTCGGGGATACCTTCGTGGAGGTATTCGTTCGGGTGGCCCGCTCGATTCGGCCCTTCCGGTTTTTTGCCCAGGGGACGTTGTACCCCGACGTCGTCGAAAGCGGTGCCTCTCTGGGGCCCTCGGCCGTCATCAAGACCCATCACAACCTCGTCGAGGCCGTTCGTTCGATGGGGATGGAGGTCCTCGAGCCCTTTCGGGAACTCTTCAAGGACGAAGTCCGGCAGATGGCCCGCCTGTTAGGGATCCCGGACGACATCATTCACCGTCAGCCGTTTCCGGGGCCTGGCCTGGCGATCCGTATCCTGGGCGAGGTCACGCCCGAGCGGCTGGCGATCCTCCGGGAGGCGGATGCCATCGTCGAGGCCGAGATTCGGCAGAGTGGCTGGTACGAGCGGTTGTGGCAAAGCTTTGCCGTCCTGATACCCGTCCGGACCGTCGGCGTGATGGGTGACGAACGGAGCTATGCCTACGTGATCGCCCTCCGCATCGTCGAAAGCCAGGACGGGATGACGGCCGACTGGGTGTACCTCCCCGAGGAACTACTTCGGCGGTTGGCGGCTCGTATCGTCAACGAGGTCCGGGGCGTCAACCGGGTCGTCCTGGACGTGACGTCCAAGCCGCCGGCCACCATCGAGTGGGAATAGCCCGATGCAGGATACAGGCAATAGGACAATCATGCAGTAGGGCTATGGGTAGTCCTCAAGTCCTTACGGATGGTTCCCTATCCTGCATCCTGCACCCTCTCAGAAGGGGTACCCGATAGAGAAGTCGAAGCGCAGGCGAGTGTCGATGCGGTACCGGGCGTTGGGTTCGGCCAAGGGACGGCCCCACGTATAGGAAAGGTCCAGGTTCAGGGGAAGGCCCCCGAGGAACACCGTCAGGCCGGCCCCAAAGGAGCCCACGCCCTTGCGGACGTCAAACCCGCTTCGCGAGATGGGTACGAAAAAGACGTCCTCATTGAGTCGGAGCACGCCCGCATCGGCAAATAGCCGGGCCCGGAAAGCTTGCAGGGCCGGCGTGCGGCGCCGCCAGGACGCCGGGAACAGGGGGAAGCGGTACTCCAAATTGGCCACGACCCCCCGATTGCCGATGAGCTCCCGAAAGTCAAAGCCCCGAAAGCTCAGGCCCCCACCGAAGACAAAGATGTAGGGCCGCTCCCCCGTCGACAGAAAGCCCTGGAGTCGGACGGCCAGAAGGGAAAATCGGCTGAGGCGAAAGTACCGGCGATAGTCCCCGTAGAGGGTCGTCCGCCGGATGAAGTCTTCCGAGAGGGGCAGAGAGTAGATGACGGCGATTCGGCCCGTCTGGCCCGACAGGGGGCCGAACCACCAGAAGCGGGTCGTCTCAAAGGTATAGGCCAGCGTGATAGGCACGTCCCACTGGTTAATCAGGAAGTCCTGGGCGCCCGTTCGGCGGAGGTAGGCCTCGTGAAAGGCCTGGACGAAGGGGTCCAGGAACTGTTGCCGAATGCGGAAGAACCCGAGGCCCAGCTCGACGCGGCTCCACAGGCTGAGGGGGTAGTAGCCGAAGACGTCACCCCCGATGACCGAGTCCTTGACGATATCGATAAACTGGTCGTCGACGGGTCCGAAAAAGAAGGTATCGGCCCAAAATAGCTCTGTGAGGTACTGGAACCGCCGGGCCCGGTCGAGATACGAGACGTAAAAGGTATTGAACGAGGAAATCCGTTGGAGTAAGACCGTAAAGGCCTGGTCCCCCAAGATGTCCTCAAAGGTGACGGCCGACGCAAAGGCATACGTGAACTGATCGGCCCCGCCGATCAGGGTCGGGGGTGTCCCGAGGACGGGCCGGAAGCCCTTCTTCTGAATGCCAGCCGGGTCGATGTTGAGGCGGGGAAGCTCGGCGACCGCCTCAGCGGTGGGCGTCTCCTCAACGGGCGGGAGGACGGCCAACTGCCGGTCCATCGGCACGCGGTAGAGATGGAGCTGACCCTTGAAGAAGCCGATGAAGTAAACCCACGAGCCGTCCGACTCGGTGACGACCGTCGGGCTGAAGTTGCCGCCCATCGCCCGGGTCATCCGCACGATCTCGCCCGACGAGAGGTCCATCCGATAGAGGTCGAGGGCCCCGTCGACGTCTGCCGAAAAGACCAGGAACCGCCCATCGGGCGACAACGTGGGCGTCGAGAAGTACCACGGGGCGGCCGGACCGACGCGGGTGACCTGGCGAGTGGCGAGGTCCAGGCGGTAGATGGCCGACCGGCCGGGGCGACGGCCGACATAGAGAAGGGCTTTCCCGTCTTCGACCCAGACGGGCGTTTCTTTATACGTATCGTCCTGGGTCAGGGGCTCGTACTTGCGGGTAGTAAGGTCGAGCAGGAAGAGGGTCGGCCGACCCTCCTGATCGTAGGCCGTGAAGCTCAGGTGGCGGCCGTCGGGATGAAAGGCCGGGGACGCCGTCTTGTTCAGGGGAATGTAGATTTCCTGAAGCTTCCGGCCGTTGACGTCCATCACAAACAGGCTCTGGTACTTTCCCGTCCGGGCAAAGAAGGCGACCCGCCGACCGTCGGGCGACCACGTCAGGCTCCGCAGGGCCATGTCGAAACGACCCGGCGGGAGCTCGGCCGGGAAGTCCTGAAAGGCCGTCGTATAGCCCGGCGTCAGGTTCCGGACGATATGACCCCGTCTGTCTAAAATTAACACGTCCAAGTCATAATCATAGATATTGACCGTCCCGACGGCGACGTGGCGGCCGTCCGGCGAGATGGCGTAGGTCATGATGTTCCGGTACGGATAGGGAAGCTCAAAGACCCGCTCGTACTGGAGGGCCGGCTCCCGGTCCAGAAAGTCCCGGAACCGATTCCGCAGGTAGTCGGCAAAGAGTTCATTAAACCGTTGTTCTGTCACGCCGAAGGCGGCCAAAAAGGGGTCGGCCCCACCCAGAAAGCCCATCTTCCGAAGGTGGAACCAGAACTGGCGGATACCGGCTTCCCCGAAGCGGTCCCGGATGAACTCCCAGATGAACGAGCCCAGGGTGTACTGGGGGAGCGTGATTTCACTTCCCGCCGGGACCTCCAGCTCCCGCGTGGCCGACACGTAGGGCAGTCGCTCCGTTAGGACGGCGTCCCGCACGATCATCGTATTGAAGGGGTCCCGTCGGCCCGTGGCATAGTCGGCAAACCCTTCCCACACCCAGGCAGGCGGGCTGACCCGTAGGTTGACGGCCCGGCCGCCCAACTGGCCGTACATGATGGCAAACTCAAAGATGTGGGCCAGCTCGTGGGTGATGACGTCCTGGAGGAGGTCCGGCGGCATGTCGATGGGGAAGGCCATCCGATTGTAGACGGGTTCGGCCACGCCCAGACTCCCGGTGACGTCCTGGAGATAGTTGATCTGCTCGTACTCGGCCTGATTGCGGTAGTAGATCAGGGGGATGCGGAAAGGCGGGGCCGTCTGGAGGATGCGGTAGAGCTTTTGATAGGCCGACTCGGCGATCCCCGCCACGGTCGGCAAGGCATAGGCGGCCTCGGGGTAAAAGTAGATGTCGAAGTGCTCGGTCTTATAAATCTTCCACCGAAAGTGGTCGTAGTGAACCTGATTCTTACCGTAGTAGGGGATGTAAATCTGGGCCCCCAGGGGACCGGCCCCGAGGACGACCCCGATGCTTATCAGTCCAAACACGGCCCAACGCTTCATGGCCGACCTTCCGGTGTGCTTTGGACTAAAATCCGTTCGGTTTGGATATAGACGGGGACGACCTTACTCAGGAGCTTCGGCAGAATGCGGTCCAGGAGGGCATAGAAAATACCCAGGTGCATGCGGCGGGACGTCCGTAAAGACTCCTCGACGGCCTCGGAGTACAGGACTTTCCGGTTGGCCCAGTCGAAGAGAAAGAAGCGAATGCCGACCCGGACCTCCGCGTTCCGCCGGTCCGGCGAGGGCTCCTGGGGAACGGCACCGGGGGGCGGTGGTCGCGGCGGGTATTCTTCGGGAGTCGCGGCCGCCTCCCGGAGGATGCCCTGGACCGTCACGACGCCGAGCACGACGGCGGGCCGGGTCACGTGTTCCAATTCGGCCACGCCCTCAAGATGGGCCTGGACCCAGCGCTCGGCGACGGCCGGGTCCTGCCACGTCTTGGGGTCCGGCAGGTCCGCTACGGCGGAAGCGGGGGGGCCGACCGGTCGGGGGGTCAGGACCGTCTGGGTGAGATGGCTCTGGAGTTCATTCCGAATGATCGAGCGGACCTCTTCCCCGTAGTCGATAGAGGTGTCGTCCTCGACGCCCTGGAAGTCCCGGTACGTCGGGAAGGGGACCACGATGACGGCGTCATAGTCGTTCAAGGGGATCTGGCTCTGGGTGGGAATCCGAACCGGGACTTCGATGACCGGCGAGGCACAGCCGAACCCGCTCAACAGGGCCCCGCCCAGGACCCATCTGGCGACCCGACGCATGGGGCGAACCGGTCGTCCCCGGACGAGGATCCCTCGATGTCCTTGCATTCGGGTCATGTGTCCCCTCCAAGGGACATTCCACCTTGCCCCGACGGTCTCGGCCGGGCGGCCGCCGGCTGAGTCCGCCCTCCCAGCCTCGATAAGTCATGCAATGACCATGCCGTCTATGCTCTTACCACCACCCCACGTGCGCGTTCCTCAAGATAAGACTTACGCAGTGGGGGAGGCTGTTTTAAGGCAATGGGGCGGTACGGCAATACGGCACCAGATATCCGGTATACGTCGTCAACTCGCCACTCCATCACTCCATCCCTTTCCCCCGTGTCAGAGGACCCGGCCGGCGGACTCTTCCGGTACTTCTGCTGGATTTCCCGAAACCGGAGGTAGTTGGCCCGATAGGCCGTGTTATCGGGTTCCAGCTCCAGGGCCTTGCGGTAGTAAGCCAGGGCCTTATCCCACTGGCCCATCGCCTCCATCGCCACGGCCAGGTTATTCCAGATGGCTGCCCAGTCCGGTCGGAAGCGTAGAATCTTGGCCCACCGGTAGAAGGCCTCCGGCCAATAAGCCTGTCGAGCGGCTCGGATGGCCAGTTCATTTTGCCGTTTCAACCACTCGGGACTTCCGGGCGGCGGCTGGAGGGCCGTTTCTACGGCCCGAGCCGGGCCCGTCCAGACCCCGAGCCCAAGACCCACTCCCATCAAGGCTACGATGAGACAACTCCGTCGAGCTTTTCCCGCCATAGCTCACCTGTAAACAGGTATCGGGGACCCGAGAAATCCGACACCGGCCTCAGGCCCTCGCACCCTCCGGTTTCGTGACGACGACAGGGACCGTTGCCCGCTGGAGGACCTTCTCGGCCACGCTTCCCAACATCAGGTGCATGAGGGGGCCTCGGGCGTGGCTGTCCATGACGACGAGGTCCCCGTGGACCTCAGCGACGTACTCCAGGATGCCCGTGGCGGCATCGGTCGCCCGGCGAAAGGCCTGGCGGACCGGTCGGTCCGTCATCACGGCCTGCTGGCGGTACCACTCGTCCAGCGAATCCCGGACCATCTGCTCGACGGCCGTCTCCATGACAGCCGGCGCGTCCCGCAGGTAGGTCTCGATGACATGTACGAGATGGACCTCGGATCCGTGACGGTCCGCCAGGTCGAGGGCCAGGGGGAGGGCGGCACTCTTGCGAATCGTCCAGTCCACGGGGACGACGATGACCTTCGGGCCGGTTGGCTCATAAGTCTCCGGAACGACCGCTACCGGCCGCAGGGTCGACCGCAGGACCTTTAGGGCGAAGCTCCCCAGGCGGTGGGGGTCTTGACCCCGACCCAGGACGACCCAGCCGGCGTCGTAGCGCTGAACGGCATCCATCAGGCCCTCGTAGAGGTCGCCCGTCCACACCTCGACGGTCACGGAAAGGTCGGGGACCTGGATCGTATGGGCTCGGGACCGAAGGATGCTCTCGGCGTGGGCTTTGACCTGGGCGAGCCACCGGTTCATTTCTTGATGAATGGACGGGTCGACGGCACCGCCGTAGCTGGTCAGGAGGCGATAGGTCTTCGGAACGTCGACGGCGTACCACAGGACGAGTCGGCCCCCCTTCGGTCGGGCTATCTCGATGGTGAAGAGCAGGGCCTTCTCGGCGCTGGGCGACCGGTCCCATCCGACCAAGTAAGTCGTCATCTCAGGTCCCTGCTGTCTGAGACGCTCACAAGTATTATAGCGGCCCTTCGGCCTTCGGGCGATGGGAAGCCTCTTTGTCCGATTGGCTTCCTATCGTCCCTTTCGGAGCCGCTTTTGCCAGCGCTCCAGGAATTCCCAGGCCTGGCGGGGACTGACGGCGTCGAGGTCCATCCCCAGGAGTTCCTCGGCCAGCTTTTCCAGGGCCGCGTACCGAGCGTCCATGGTCAGCAGGGTCGGCTGGACGAGGGTCGGCCAGTGACGGCGGACGACGGCTTGACGGTTCATGGCTGGGAGCGGACCGACCGGGGTCCCTTCCGGGGACGAAACCCGCCCAATGGCCGCCTCGAGGCTTTTCTCCAGGCCCTCCAGTTCACGCAGGATCTGCTGGGCCCGGCGGACGACCTCGTCGGGAAGACCGGCCCGGCGGGCCACGTGAACGCCGTAGCTCTTGTCGCTGGGCCCCGGGACGATCCTGTATAGGAACGTGATGCCGTCCCCGCCCTCGTGGACGGCCACGGCGTAATTCCGGACCCGGGGGTACAGGTCGGCCAGGTGGACCAGCTCGTGGAAATGGGTGGCGAAGAGGACCCGGGGCCCGGGTTGCCAGTGTTCGTGGAGATACTCCAGGACGGCCCAGGCGATGGCCATCCCGTCGAACGTGCTGGTCCCCCGTCCGATTTCGTCCAGGATGATGAGGCTCCGGGGCGTGGCGTTCCGCACGATCGAGGCCGTTTCGATCATCTCGACCATGAAGGTCGACTGACCCCGGCTGAGGTGGTCGGTCGCCCCGACGCGGGTGAAAATGCGGTCGACGAGGCCGATGGAAGCCGAGTCGGCCGGGACGAAGCTCCCCATCTGGGCCATCAGGCAGATCAGGGCGACTTGGCGGAGGTACGTCGACTTGCCGCCCATATTGGGACCCGTCAGGACGATGATCTGCTGATCGGCTGGGTCCAGGCGGGTGTCATTGGGGACGAAAGTCCGGTCCGTCAGGAGGGTCTCCAAGACGGGATGGCGGCCGCCTCGGATTTCGAGGGTCGTCCCCTCATGGACGTGGGGACGCACGTATCGATGGCGGAGGGCTACGTAGGCCAGGGTCGCCAGGACATCCAGGCGGGCGATCCGCTCGGCGGCCCGCTGAAGGGCCGGGATGCACGCCCGAGCCTGCTCCAGGAGCCGTCGGAACAGGTCCTGCTCGAGGGCCAGGGCCCGCTCCTCGGCCGTCAGGATCTGCTCTTCTAACTGTCGGAGCTCCGGCGTCGTGAAGCGCTCGGCCTGCGTCAATGTCTGGCGCCGCTCGTAGTCGGGCGGGACCCGTCCCAAGTAAGAGCGGGTGACCTCGATGTAGTAGCCGAAGACCCGGTTGTAGCCGACCCGCAGGTTGGGGATCCCCGTACGCTGGCGCTCGCGGCGCTCAAAGTCCAATAGGACCCGCCGACTGTCCCGGGCGACGGCCCGACAGCGGTCCAGCTCGGGGTCGTAGCCGTCCCGGATGAAGCCGCCGTCCTTCGGATGGGGAGGCGGGTCGTCGACGAGGGCCCGGCAGAGTTCATCGGCCAGGGCGGAGACGTCCTCGCCGGGCGGCTCGACCAACTCTTCCAAAAGGCCCACGCGGGGCCAAGCCTGCAGGCATGTCCAGACGGCCGGGAGTCGAACCAGGCCCTCCCGGAGGCGGGCGAGGTCCCGAGGCGTAGCCGTACCGACGCCGATGCGGGCGATGATCCGGGGAAGGTCCGGGATCGGGCGTAGGCGCCGGCGAAGTTCTTCCAGGTCGGCCGGTCGACCGACCAGGGCCTCGACGGCGTCCAGCCGTCGTTCGATGGCCTCCCGGTCCTGCAGGGGTTGCAGGATCCAGTCCATCAGCAGGCGCGAACCCATCGGCGTCTGGGTATGGTTCAAGACACCGAACAGCGTACCATGGGTTGAGCCGTCGGCCAGGTTCCGGACGAGCTCCAGGTTCCGGACCGTCGCCGCATCGAGGACCAGGGACCGCTCGACCCGCAGGTGGCGGACCGTCCGGATGTGCCGAGCCGGGGCTCTCTGCGTCTCCTCCAGGTAATGGAGGACCATCCCAACGGCCGCGCAGGCCGCCGGTCGGTCCTCCAGGTCAAAGGCCGCCAGGGAGTCGACCTGGAAGACCCGACGGCACAGCTCCCGGGCGTAGGTCGGATTCGTCACCCAGTCGGGGACCGGTGTCCAAGGGACCGACGGGCCGTCGGGAGTCTGCAAAGAGCGACGCTGTTCCGACGACCATCCCTCCGGGTAGAGGACTTCCGAGACGGGGAATCGAGACCAGAGGTCCGACAGCCGCTCGGCGACGGCGGTTAGGGGAATTTCGCACGTGACGACTTCCCCGTCGGCGACGTGGAGGAAGGCTACGCCCAGACGGTCCCGGTGAAGGGCCAGACCGGCCAGGTAGGCGCTCTCGGGGCCTTCGTCCCCGAGGAAGGTCCCGGGCGTGAGGATGCGGACGACCTCTCGGCGGACCAGCCGACGACCGGGGGTCGGGGCCTCCATCTGTTCGCAGATGGCGACTTTGTAGCCCCGGCGGACGAGGCGGGCGATGTAACCTTCGGCGGCGAACCAGGGCACGCCGCACATGGGGACCCGTTGGTCCTCGTCCTTCTCCCGGGAAGTCAGGACCAGGTCCAGCTCCCGAGCCGCCGTGATGGCGTCGTCCAAGAACATCTCATAGAAGTCCCCGAGCCGGAAGAACAGGATGCAGTCGGGGTACTTTCGCTTGATCTGGAGGTACTGACGCATCAGCGGCTTGGTGGCCTCGGGCGGTGGGGTCAGCACCCCGTCCTTGGGTGGAGCCTTCATCGGACCATCTCCCCTTCAGAGCAGGCCCTTCTCTCGAAGCCACGTCTCATGGAGCTTCGAGAGGTACCGCTCCCCCGTATCCGGCAGGAGCACGACGATGACGGCCTCCGGCCCGACCTCCTCGGCGACCCGGGCGGCCGCCCAGACGGCGGCACCCGAGGAGCTCCCGGCCAGGATGGCCTCCTCCCGGGATAGGCGGAGCGTCATCCGGTAGGCGTCCCGGTCGGAGACCTGGATGACCCGGTCGATGTATCGGAAATCGATGGTCCCTGGGATAAAGTCCTCTCCGATGCCGTCGATCAGGTACGGGTGCGGCGTCCCCGGACGGCCCGTCCGGAAGTAATCGGTGTATACCGAGCCCTCGGGGTCGACGCCGATGACCTGGATGGCCGGATTCCGCTCCTTCAGATAACGGGCCACACCGGTGATCGTCCCGCCCGTGCCCATGCCGGCGACGAAGTGGGTCACGCGACCGTCGGTCTGCTCCCAGATCTCCGGGCCCGTCGTTTCGTAGTGAGCCCGAGGGTTTTCCGGGTTGTAGTACTGCTGGGGCATAAAGGCACCTGGAATCTCGCGTGCCAGACGCTCGGCCGTCTTGTAGTAAGACCGCTCGTCCTCCGGCGGGACGTCCGTCGGACACAAAACGCACTGGGCTCCATAAGCCTCCAGGAGATGGACCTTTTCCCGGGGGACCTTGTCGGGCATCACGCAGATCAGGCGGTACCCCCGGATGGCACAGACCAAGGCCAGACCTACACCCGTATTGCCCGACGTGGGCTCGACGACGGTGGCCCCCGGCCGGAGACGGCCCTCCTGCTCGGCCTTCCGAAGCATGTAAATCCCGATGCGGTCCTTGACCGAACCGCCCGGATTGAAAGACTCCAGCTTTGCCAGAACCCACCGCCCCGGCGGGACGACCCGATGGAGCCGTACCAGGGGCGTCCGCCCGATGAGGTCCAGGACGGTTTCCGCATATTGCATGACCGACCTATCCATGCGGCCGGTTACGGTTCCAGCCCCAATTGCTTGAGCTGACTCCGAGCGGCCTGCGCTTCCTCCGAGTCGGGGTAGAGGCGAATCAGGTTACGGAACTCGCTGGCCGCCTGGGCCTTCCGGCCCATCTGGAGATAGGCCAAGGCTTTCTTGTAGTAAGCGGCCGGTGCCAGCCGGTGGTCTGCATATTCCCGCAAGAAGTTATCGAAGTCCACGATGGCGTCCAGATAGGCTTTCTTAGCATAGTGACACTCGCCGATCCAGTACCGGGCCTCCGGGACCCGGGGGTCCTTCGGGTTGGCCTCGATGAACTGCCGGAACTCGGCGATGGCGACGTCATACTGACCCCGACTGTAGTCGGCGTAGGCGATCTGGAACAAGTCCGGCGCCGGCTTGACCTCCGGCTTCTTCGGCGCCTCCCCGGTCGGCGACGGCGGGCCGGAAGTCGTATCGCCCGACCCGGCCGGCGGGGTCCCCGGCACCGGGCGGGCGCGGAGGTAGCTTTCGGTCTGACGGAGCTGTTCCTTGAGGGCCTGGATCTCGTTGAGTAGGACCTGCATCTGCTGAACGACCTGCGTCTGCGTGCTCTGGGAAGCCTCCAACTGCTTTTTCAGGCTCTCCAGGACCGCCTGGGTCGCCGCCTGTTGCTCGTCCAGCCGCTTCTGGAGCTCCCACACCTGTTGCTGGAGGTCGATGATGTACCGCTGGATTTTCACAAGGTCCTGACGGGTATCTCCCTGAGCCGGCGCCGTGCTACCCCATAAGAGGACGATCAAGAGCAGACGCAGAGACCCGCCGAACCAGCGTCGGATGTCTATTCGCCCCATAGGACACCTCCCCACCTTGGGTGGACCCAACACCCCTATTCTGGGAGGAGCGAGGTCTCCGGTGCAACCGGCAGTCCGGTCGGCAGGCGGTACGCCCACGCGCCATAGAAGGTGGCTTACGGGGCGGGCTCTCGGAGGGAGTCGGGCAATAAGGCAGTACGGCAATGAGTTCAGGACTTACGCAGTTGGTAAGGCTTTGTTAAGATTTGAAATGGGGAAAATGGGGCGTGGGTGTCAGGTACCGGGTAGCCGGGATCTGAACCCTTCCTATCCTGCATCATGCATACCCCATGGGCAGGTTTTTCGAAGACAGGTGCCAGGTATCGAGTACCGGCTATCTGGCACATGAGCCGGTCCGACGCCGAGGGCCGAACACCGAGTAATGGGGAATGGGGCACGGGTGCCAGGTACCAGGTAATCCGAATCCGGGCCATTTCTATCCTGCATCCATATTTGAATAAGCGGTAGGGCTGTTTCACGGCAGTCCGGCAATTCGGCAATATACTCGTCACCCGTCCCTCCATACCCTACTTCCGGCTCTCCCGCTGATTGCTCCGCCGGGAGATGACCTCATCGACGATCCCGTACTCCTTCGCCTGGGTCGCCGTCATGATGAAGTCCCGGTCGATGTCCTCCTCGATGCGCTCCGGCTTCTGACCCGTGTGCTGGGCCAGGATATCGACGATCAACTGCTTCATCCGAAGGATCTCCCGAGCATGGATTTCGATGTCGACGGCCTGGCCCTGGATGCCGCCCATCGGTTGATGGATGATGACCCGAGAATGGGGGAGCGAGTACCGCTTGCCCTTGGCACCCGCCGCCAGCAAGACGGCCGCCATGCTGGCGGCTTGACCGACGCAGTAGGTCGTGATGTCCGGTCGGACAAACTGCATCGTGTCATAGATGGCCAGGCCCGACGTGATGGCTCCGCCCGGCGAATTGATATAGAGGTGAATGTCCTTCTCGGGGTCCTCCGCCTCCAAAAAGAGGATCTGGGCGACGACGAGGTTCGCCACGTTGTCGTCGATGGGCATACCCAGGAAGATGATGTTGTCTCGTAGGAGACGGGAGTAAATGTCATAAGCCCGCTCGCCCCGTTGGGTCTGCTCGATGACGATGGGAATCAGCTGACCCTTCGATGTCATCTCTACCTCCTGTCTTCCGGTCCCGCTCACATCGGGCTCTCTACCCGCCCCGGACCCCCAACCGCTCCATCAAGACGTGGGTCGCCTTGCGAAAGAGGGCCTGCTGGGTCAGGTCGGCCTTCTGGGTCGGGTCGGCCTCCAAGGCGGCCCGCAGGGCTTCGACCGTACGGTTGCTTCGGCGGGCGACCTCGACCAGGAACTGGTCCCACTCCTCGTCGGTCAGCGTCAGACCCTCTGAACGGATGAAGTGGTGCAGGGCGAGCACTCGAATGACTCGCTGGCGGGCCGACGATAGGGCCTCGGCCGTGATAGACTCGAGATGCGTAAGCCACAGGTGCACCCGCTCGTAGGCCCGAATCTGTTTCCGGACGGACTGCTCGACTTCTTCCCGAAGGAAGGAGCGGACCAGCCAGTCGGGCAGAACGGGCGGTTCGGCGATCAGGGCATCCACCAAGACCCCCTGGAGCCACGCCTCCCGGGCCTCGGCCAGCTCGCCCGTCATCCGCTCCCGCAGGGCCGACCGCCATTCATCGAGCGATTCGAAGCCCTCCTGTTCCAAGAGTTCCTCGAGGGACGGGAGCTCCACGGTGTAGACGTTTTCGACGTGACCCGATAGGCGGATCCGCCGTGCGCGGCCCGGTGTCAGAGAGTCTGGCTCCAACTCCCACGGGAGGACGATGTCCATTTCCCACTCAAAGGCGTCGCCCGGCCGCTTGGCCTCCAAGTGATACGTCACGGCCGGATGGAGGACCGGGCTTCCGAACGTCACGACGACTTCCTCGCCGTCTGGGTCCGTATACACCCGACCCGTGTCCACGTCGGTCACCTTCAAACGCAGGGTCCCGGTATCCCCGGCTTGAAGGCCCCGGTCGGTCACGGGCCGGAGGATGGCTTGTTTTTCCCGAAGCGTCTCGATGGCCTGGTCGATCCGGGTCTGCTCCTCTGCCTGCCAGCGTTCCTCCAGGTCTGCCGGGAGGGTCACCGCCGTCAGGGGCTTCAGGGAGACCGGCGGCCACAGGGTACCCCGGCACTGGATCACGAGGGGTTGACCCTCGATGAAGGTATAGTCCGTCAGGACAGGCTCCGTCACGACGTCCATCTGCTGGTCCTGGACGACCCGGCGGACGACCTCCGGGAACCATTCCCGCAAGCGCTCTTCCAGGCTCTTGTGAAGGACCCGTCGAATGAGCTCGACGGGGGCCCGGCCGGGACGATAGCCCGGCATGGGAATGACCCGCCGCAGTTCCCGAGCATACTCGTTGAGCTTCGCATCGACCTCGGACCAGGGCACCGTGATAAAGAGCTGAAAGTGAAAGTCCTCCTGGACCTTGAGTTCGTGGGTGTAGGAAATCTGTACGGCTTCCGCCATCCGGCACACTCCTCTGCGAAAGGGTACCGACGCCGCATCCTCTCTCGTGCACGGGGTCCTACCGCCTGGACCCGACCGTCTTCCGTATTTTAGACACCCCAACCCGTCGTGCAACTCCGCGGCCCGCTCGGGGACTACTGGGGATCCGGTGGTTCACTGACTGGAATTCTCCACGGTAGAACCTACTTCTGGCATCCGACCTCCTCATCGTCACTCCTACTCCAAGATGCGACCCGTGTCTCAAGACCGATACACGGGATGCGACCTTGTTCCGTCGACGCTCCCTGAATTTGTCGGTGTGTCCGTGAGACACGTCGAAACCCGGACAGGCCAGCTCCTTGGAGCGTCGGGACTGCACTCGCCCCAGATGGCACAAGTCTTGCATAAGGCTGTTTGGAATGACGGGCTCGAACCTCGGTATTCGGTATGCGGCCCCCCGGCGTCTGCAAGCCGAGGACGTGGGGAGCCGATACGTATAGAACACGTAGGAGGAAGGTCATGGAAAACAAGACGTCGGAAACCGTGACGTTCTTTCGGACCGTCCAAGAGGTCCGGAAGGCCCTTCGGGAGGAGGAAGCCGTCTCCGACGAGCGCCTCCGGATCTGGCTGCAAGTCGCCCACTGGGCCCGGGACGGGTGGCTCTACGCCCAGTTGGCCCGCCTCCTGGTCCGCCACCGCCCGCACGACCCCGCCTGGGCTCCGGTCGTCATCGGATGGCTCCTGGAGGCGGCCCAACGAAAGTCCCTGTGGACGGAGCAATTGGTATACTGGGCTCTTCGGGGCTGGCCTACGGCCCTGCTCCACTCAGCCGTTGCCCTGATGTGCATTCAGTTCCACCCCCGGGGCTTTGCCGAAGGTCTCTGGAAGGCCGTCCAGACGGGCCTTCTGTCGCCAGCGGCTATCCCGGCGACATGGCTGGAGTCCTTGCTCCAAGTCAGCGTGAACGGTCCCGCCAGAGACCGGGCCGTCGTGCGGCAGGTCCTCGAGGCCATTCGGAGGTTGGAGCGTCGGGCCCACACCCCGACGGTGCCCTCGGGTATCGGGGCTCCCGAGGAGCGGGGGGTCCCGTCCCAACGGTCTCCGGAGACCCACTTTCAAGTCGGTGCGGCCGCTGGCTGAGGCCTCCGGAGGGCTTGCAGAAAGGCTTCGGCCGCTCGGTAGGAAGATCGGACGAGGGGACCGGCGAATACGTGCAGGAAGCCCATCTCCATGCCGATCTGGCGCCAGGCTTCGAATTCCTCGGGCGGTACGTACCGGACGACCGGGAGATGTCGGGGCGTTGGTCGGAGGTACTGGCCGATGGTCAGGATCTGACAGCCGGCGTCCCGTAAGTCCCGTAGTGTCTCGACGACCTCGTCGAAGGTCTCCCCGAGTCCGACCATGATGGAAGACTTCCGATAGATCCCCGGGGCATGGTCGCGAAAGTAGGCCAGGACCCGCAGGGACTGGTCGTAGCCGGCCCGTCGGTCCCGGACACGGGGTGTGAGGCGGCGGACCGTCTCGATGTTGTGGCCGACTACGTCGGGCCGGGCCTGCGCGATGAGGCTGAGGCATTCCGGCCGGGCATGGAAGTCCGGGATCAGGACCTCAATGATCGTCTGGGGGTTGTGGTAGCGGACGACCCGGATCGTGCGGGCGAAGTGTTCCGCTCCCTCGTCGGGTAGGTCGTCCCGGTCGACGGAGGTGATGACGACATACTGAAGCCCCATTTCCTTCACGATCTGGGCCGTATGGAGGGGTTCGAAGGGGTCCAGCCACCCCCGGGGGTTGCCTGTCTTGACGGCGCAAAACCGACAGCCGCGCGTACAGGTATCCCCCAGAATCATGACGGTCGCCGTGCCTTCGCCCCAGCATTCTCCCCGATTGGGGCACCGGGCCTCTTCACAGACGGTGTGCAGACGCAGGGCCCGCAGGCGATCTCCGAGACGCTGGACGACGGGTCCCGTCGGCAGTCGTACCTTCAACCAATCCGGCTTCCGCTCCATGAACACCTCCCCCCTAAGGGATCCGGTACGGGGTGCCGGGCTCCGGGTACCTGGCACCGCGTACCCGATACCCGGTACCCGTTCCACGGTCCTTGGGATCCAGTACCTGAGAGAGTTCGGCCAGCACGGCCCGGTAGGTCGGCTCGTCGATCCAACCCCGTTGAAGCATACGGCGGGCGATGATCCGGCGCTTCCGGAGAAGACGGCGGCGGGTGTCGTCCAGGGGAGAAAAGCGATGAGGGTTCGGCAGGACCGAGGCCAGGCGGATGGCCTCGGAAAGCCGCAGTTCGGAGGCCGGCTTGTGAAAGTATGTCCGGGCCGCCGCCTCGGCCCCGTAAATGCCCGGCCCCCACTCGACCACGTTCAGGTACAGTTCCAGGATCCGTTTCTTCGACAGTGTCCGCTCCAGCTTGTAAGCGATGGCCGCCTCCCGGAGCTTGCGCACGAGGCTCCGCTCCGGGGACAGAAACAGGTTCTTGGCCAACTGCTGGGTGATCGTCGAGCCGCCAAATACGATGCGTCGCCGTCGGAGGTTCGTCTCCAGGGCCTTTCGCATGGACTCCCAGTCAAAGCCCTCGTGGCGGAAGAACTTGTCGTCCTCGGCGATCAGGACGGCCTGGATGAGGTATGGGGAGATGCGACTCAGGGGGACCCACGCCCACAAGCGTCGAACCGGCCGACCCTCCCGACGGGTTTGTTCCTCCCGGTAGCGCATCATAGCGGTCTCGGTCGGATGAGACTCCTGAAGCCATGCCACGTCGGGCGTCGTCCACCAGACGGTGGCCCCGGCGCTTCCGACCAGTAGGAGGCCGGCCATCCCGACGGTCAGGCCCCGCCTCCACCGCCGTCGTGCGGGACGTAACGCGTGACTCGTCCCCCGACCCTCGATCGAGTGGGGGGTATCGGAAGGGAACCGTTCGGCCGACATGAGTCTTCAGCCTGGAGGAGAGATGGCTTCGGCCGGGCCCCGGACCCAGAGAACGGCGTCTCCCACGCCGATGCGGCCCGTCCGGTAGACCCGGGCCGTGAGACCCCGCCGACCCATCAAGTGTTCCCGCAGGTCTGGATGGTAGCGGTTCACCTTATGGCACGGCATGTTCGGCCCCGTGACGACCAGGACGGCTCCGCCTTCAAATACCAGGAAGTCTTCGGCCGCAACGGCCGTCAGGTCGCCCAAGCCCTCCAAGAGGACGTTTTCGCCCAGGTCGCCCGGCTGAAGGCGCACGCCCAGCGTGGCGGCGACCCAGTCCAGGAGTTCCTGGGACACGAGCGTCAGCTGGCGGAGATTCGGCCGCGTCGGGTCAACCCGAGGATGAAGCTTGTAAGGCCCGGCGTGGTAGTCCCCGACGACGCCGTGGGGCCCGACTTCGATCCACGGCTGGGGCCACTTCCGAATGTCCTCCGGTTCGGCGTGGGGCTTTCGGAAAACGCCCCGGACTCGACCCATGCCGACGACGTGTCCGTCCATTTTTTCCACCTCCCGACGGAGCATAGGGCGGGAGCGGAATCGCGCGCCCGTCAGACCAGGACGGTGGCCGTCCGGTTGCTCACGGCCTTGCCTGGCACCCGGGCCGCCTTCATCCCCTGAGGCCGGATGGCTGGGCCGGGACGGCCAGGACCTGCTGGAGGACTTCCGGTTCGATGTTCCCGCCGCTGACGACGGCCACGACCGGCGGCAGGCCCCCGTCCCGACGGGCCGCCGCTACGGCCGCCGCCCCAGACGGCTCAGCGACGACCCGGACTTCCGTACAGAGCCACCGGACGGCGTCCAGGATCTCCTCGTCGGTGACGGCGACCCAGTCGTCGACGAGCCGACTCGCCACAGCCCAGGTCCACTGCCCCGGTCGGGTCACCCGGAGACCGTCGGCGACCGTCGCCGTCCAGGGGACCTCTACGGGCCGGCCGGCTTGGACCGATGCGTAGAAGCGCCGGAGGCCGACCGGCTCCACGCCGACGACCCGGGTTTGGGGGCGGCGCGTCTTTAGGGCCAGGGCGATCCCGCTGATGAGGCCTCCGCCGCTGACCGGCACGTACACGGTCCCGACGTCGGGGACCTGCGCCAAGACCTCCAAGCCGAGGGTCCCCTGGCCTTGCAAAATATCTGGATGGTCGAAGGGCGGGACCTCCACGAGGCCCCGCTCCCGGGCGATCGCGCGGGCCTTCTGGATCCGTTCCTCAGAAGTCCGACCCCAGGGGACCCATTCCGCGCCGTAGCGGGCAATCCGCTCGGCCTTCACGGGGCGGACGTCTTCGGGGACGACGACGACGGCCGGCAGGCCCATCTGACAGGCCACGTAAGCCAGGGCCTGGCCGTGATTGCCCGACGAGCCCGTGACGACACCTGTCCGAACGGCGGCCTCGTGCTTTCCCAAGAAATTCGCCACGCCCCGGACCTTAAAGGACCCCGTGACCTGGAGGTTCTCCAGTTTTAAGCCCAGACCCTCGTATTCCCAAAGGGGCGTCACGCGGGCGAAGCGGTAGACCCGCTCCTGAACCCGGTCCCAGTCGTCCCACGGCCCCGCCGGCCACTCCATCGGTGTCCCCCGGCCCTCAGAAGGTGACAGACTCGCCGGGCTGGAGGGCGTAAATCTGCAGACCCGGCACGTCACGGGTAAATTCTCGCAGTTGGTCCGGCGTACCCGCCAAGATCGGGAACGTCCCATAGTGCATCGGGATGACCCGGGAGACACCCAGCAAGCGGATGGCCTCCGCCGCCTCGAGAGGACCCATCGTGAAGTGACCCCCAATGGGGAGCAAAGCCAGGTCTGGCCGGTAGAGACGACCGATGAGCCGCATGTCCCCAAAGACGTTCGTGTCCCCAGCGTGGTAAATGCGGAAGCCGTTCTCGAGCTGAACGACGAAACCGACGGGGTCTCCCCCGTAAACGACCTGGCCGCCCTCGGCGATCCCGCTACTGTGATCCGCCGGGACCATCGTGACCCGCAGGCCATCGACGTCGACCGTGCCGCCCTTGTTGGCGCCGATGACCGTCGTGACGCCCTTCGACTCCAGCCAGACGGATATCTCATAGATGGCGACGACCTTCGCGTTGTGCTTCTTGGCTAGATCGACCGTGTTCCCCAGGTGGTCGAAGTGCCCGTGGGTCGGCAGGATCAAGTCGACCCGGTCCAGACTCTTCCACTGGGGTGGGCACTTCGGATTGTCCAGCCAGGGGTCGAATAGGATCACCCGGCCGCCCGGAGAGACGACCCGAAAGGCCGCATGACCCAGCCACGTGACGGTTACCTGTCCGGACATAGGGAGCCTCCCCAGCGTTCCAGTTGCTACAGACGCAGTGGGCAGTTTTCAGGGCAGTCAGGCAGTAGAGCAACCCCCCGCGCTTGAGCGCCATCCCCCCGTCCCTTCGTTACCCCGTCACTCCTCTTTACAACCGCACCCATCGGCCCAGCAGGACGCCCCCCATCAGGGCCAGGCCAAACAGCATGTGGAGCTGGGCCGTCAACAGGTCTAAAAATGTAAAGGCGACCCGAGCCGGCTGGAAGGCAATCCGGACGTTGCGCCAGGCATAGGGGATGGTCCCGAATACCAGCAGGGCCCCGACCGGAAGCCAACCCAGGGCGACAAACAGGACCGTGACGGCATACGCTCCGACGACCAAGGCCAGGTAGTAGAGGCTGGAGCCCCGCGGCCCCAACAAGCCGGCCATCGTCCGATAGCCCGCCTGCACGTCCTCCCCGACGTCTCGGAAGTTGTTGCCGTGCAGGATGGCGATCGTCAAGAGGCCGGCGGGTACGGCCAGCCACGCCAACTGCCACGATATCTCTTGCGTCTGGACATAGTATGTACCCATCGCCATCAGGGGCCCGAAAGCCAGGAACACGGCCAGGTCCCCAAGGCCTTTATATTTCAAGCCCAGGGGCGGAGCCGTGTAAAAGAACCCCAGGGCGGCCCCGACGAGCCCAAAGGCCAAGACCGGCCATCCCCGGAAGTAGGCCAAGCCCAGGCCTATTCCGCATCCCAGCCCAAACAACAGGAGACCCCACCGCAGGTGCGCGCCGGAGGCCATCAGACCGTCGACCAGGACTCGGCTCGAGCCGAGGACCCGCCACGTGTCGACGCCCCGCCGGTAGTCAAAGGCGTCGCTGATGACGTTCACGCCGGCATGCAGGAGCAGAGCCCCCAGGAGGGTCGGCAGAAACCATGTCCACGAAAATCGAGGCGCCATCAGCGCTCCCAGTAGGACCGGCATGACCGTCACCGTGAAGGAGAAGGGCCGGACGGCCTTCCAGTAAACCTTCCAGGCCGGCACTCGCGTGCGCAGTTGCGTCTGAAAGACCCGCAGGACCTCGTCGGTGACCTCGACCTCCGCCCGGGGCTTCCAGACCCCTGTGAAGTCCGATACGTACAGACGCGTCGGTCGGATGCGGAAGACCTCGACGCCCGGGAAAGACTTGGCGAAGACGACGAGCTCGAGGGCGTTCCGAAAGATGATGTGCCGCTCGGGCCGCTCCTCGATAGGCCCCAGGCGCTCGGCGATGCCCTCGCCCTGGATGAATCGATCGGGGACCCCGTGCTCGATGACGAAAAACACCCGGGGGTTGGCCATGATGTTCCGATAATTTCGGCCCCGCTCGAGGGCTACATAGATGTAGCCGTCTTCCTCCCCGTAGTAGACCTTGCCGGCCCAGACTCGGCCGTCGGCCGAACTGACCAACGTGAGGGTCTTATGGCTCTGCAAGATTTTCTTGACGAGCCGTAAGGTCTCCATGAGCGTCGGGTCCATCGTCTCGCCTCCCCGCCCCGCTCGTCAGGTACCGAGTATCGGGTGCCCAGGACCTGTTTGGCCCCGGCCCCAAGACGCCGAGTGCCGGATACCGAAGACCCAGCACCCAGACGCCGTGCCGGACGCCTGCAAGGGAGCGCCCGGTTAACTGCATAACTCCCATGATTATAGGCGAAGACGGAGACCGGTCGGAAGGCACCCATGGGGCCGGCGACCCCGGACGCCCAGGCGTCGGTCCTCGGCTCTTGGTGTCAGACCGGATATGGATGCAGGATACAGGATAGAAATGGTCCAGGAGAAACACCCCCATCCCTGCGTAAGCCCCACCATCATCCGTCCTGATACCTGACCGGACCTGAATGTCCCCGGGGACAGGTGTTCCCCTTCCTGGGACGGTCCGCCCGGTCGAGGCGACCGAAAATGTAGGCCCCACGGCCACCGGTTCTGGCATCGTCTTTGCTATACTTCCTCGGTCTTAGGACTCCATAGGGACGGGAGGGCCGGTGTCGGCCCCCGTCCCGTCCTAAACCATGAACGTAGGGAGGTATGCGATGCGTCAAGTCACCGGGATTATCATGACCGGCCTGATCCTTCTGGCTTCCCCTGCCTGGGCCGATACCCTATCGGTCCGCTTGGGCGTCTTTGTTCCCCGAGGAAAGAGCGACATCTGGGACCTTAACCGGCGGGAGACGACTCTGACGACGGGCCAGATGGTCGGCGGCACCCTGGGCATCGGGTATGACCTCTTTGCGGGCCGTCGGTTGAATGTGGCCGCGGCCGTGTACTTCTATGAGCGAGACCGGGACGTCGAAGACCGGGACTATGTGTACCCGGACGGCACGCCCATCGTACGGACCCTCCAGCTCAGCATCGTCCCCGTCGAGGTCAGTCTGAAGTTCTTCCCCCTGGGCCGGAACCGGCGGGGGGCCATCCCCTACATCGGCGGCGGCCTGGGAATTTACTTCTGGCAGTATGCCGAGACGGGCGACTTCGTGTTCAACCGGGGCCGTCGGAACGCCTTTATCGGCTCTGGGGACTTTCGGGCCGAGGGCCAGGACCTGGGATGGCATGCCATGGCAGGTCTGCAGATTCCCATCGGTCGGCGGGCGACTCTGGACTGGGAAGTGAAGTACACGGGCTTGGATGGCCGGCTCGGGCCGCAGTTCGACCCCAGCTTCCAGCCGATCGACCTGAGCGGCTGGACCTTCGTGGGGGGTCTCTCCTTTTGGTGGTAGGCGGTAGCGCGGGACCGGTCCCGGAGCGGGGTATCCCGGCTACCGAAATGTCAGTCGGTAGCTCATCCACTCGCCCTGGCGGCGCCGACCCGTAATCCGGAAAGGACTTGAACGAACGGCTTCCTGAAAGACGGGGTGGTGGTGTCGAAAGATACCGCTGACGATCCCCACGCCGTCGGGCCGTAAGACCCGGGCGGCGGCCGGGAGGGCCTCGATCAGGGGCTCCAGCTCCAGGTTGGCCAACAGGAAATCGACCGACCTGTCGGCCAGCTTTTCCAGGGAACCCACGAGGCATTCGACTCGGTCCGTCAGACCGTTGAGGCGCACGTTGGACCGGGCCTCCTCGATGGCCTCCGGGTCGATATCGAGGGCATAAACCTTAGAAGCCCCGGCGCGAGCGGCGGCGATAGACAGGACGCCCGTGCCGGTCCCGACGTCCGCGACGGTCCGGCCCCCAAAGTCCAGGGCCTCCATCCAGCGGAGCATGAGCTGGGTCGTCTCGTGGAGGCCCGTCCCGAAGGCCCGTCGGGGCTCGATAAGGATGGGAAGCCGGTCCCGGTCCTCGGGTCGGGCCTCCCGCCAAGGGGGTCGGACGATCCAGCGGCGGCCGACCCGGATGGGCCGCCACCGGCGTTGCCACTGCCTTTGCCAGTCCCGGTACTTCAGGATCCGCTGACGGACCTGGACCTCCGGGTCCAGGCGGGCCAGCTCCTCCCAGAGGGACCGGACCTCGGGGGGCGCCTCGGTAAACACGTGGGCCGAAAGGACGGGCCCCTGGACAGTCCAGTACATCCCAGCGTTCGGGAAAGCCATGACCCGCTCAACGAGCCACTCTTCCATCTCCGGCCGATGGAACTCGATGACGACTTCCCAGACGGGATGGTCCGTCTGTCGCATAGCGGCCTCTGCACCGACGTCCCATCTCGAAGGGAGACAGGAAGCGTTCCCGGTCGGGCCTTCCGGAATGGCCCACCCATCCCCCACTTCGTCACTTCGTGATTCCGTCACCCCGTCCCTTTACAACAGCGCGTAAGGAAGCTGAAGAAATGGGTTCGTGAGTCGCTCCCGCCCGACGGTCGATTCGGGACCGTGGCCCGGATGGATCACGACGTCATCCCCCAGGGTCAGGATGCGGGTCATAATCGACCGAAGGAGCGTCTCGTAGGACCCGCCCGGCAGGTCGGTTCGCCCCACGGTCCCGGCAAACAGCGTGTCTCCCGTAAAGAGGTGACGGTCGACCTGGAGGCACACGCTCCCCGGCGTATGGCCCGGCGTGTGATGGACTCGGACCGTCAGCGTCCCCAGGCGGATCTCGTCCCCATGGTCGTAGAACCGGTCCGGCAGCGGAACGGGTTCATACGTGAGTTCGAGGCCGATCCACCGGGTCTGTTCGGGCAAGGCCTCGTACAGGAAGAGGTCCGCTGGATGGAGATATACGGGCACAGACCCATGCTGGAGGACGCGCCCGACCCCGCTGATGTGATCGACATGCCCATGCGTAATCAGGACGGCTTGCAGGGTCCAGCCCTCGGCCTCGACGATCCGTAGTAAGGAGTCGGCTTCGTCCCCCGGGTCGATGAGGAGGGCTTCCCGAGAAGTCGGGCAGGCGACGACATAACCGTTTTTGTAAAATGGGGGCTCCGCCACGACCCGGATTTCGACGGTCGGACCGGCTGGTGTCATCCGGACGACGCCTCCACTTCCGCCTCCCGGGCTTCCGACGTCTCAGTCAGCATCTCGATTCGCCCTCTCACGAAGGCGGTCTCCTCCACGGTCAGTCGACGGGTCAAGATGTCGCCCTCCACCCGGGCGTTCTCCCCCAGCCGAAGCCGTTCGTAGGCCTTGAGATTGCCCTGGACGTGCCCCTGGACCTCGATGACCTGGGCCTGGATGTCGGCATGAACCCGACCCTGAGGCCCCACGATCACGCTCCGGCGACTTTGCACCTGTCCCTCGACTGTACCCTCGATGACGACGTCGTCGGAGGCGTCGATCTCCCCACGGATGGAAACGTTCGCGCTGATGACCGTGCGATTCGACGGTCCCTTCAGAGCCACTTCCGGGGGCCCGGACGGTACCACAACGGGCGTCGGCGAACGCCCGACGTCCTTTTTCTCCTTTTCAAAGATCCCCATGGCCCTTACCTAAAGCAAGGAAGTCCAATGTTGGAAGGGTGAATATGCGGGATATCGTCTCGGGGCGGGCCTAAGTAAATAGGGATTAAGCACGTCCTCCCCCCTCCCGGGACAAGCTGGCAGTCCTACCTCCCGCCTTCTCACCTTCAGTCCCGTGCTTTCTCCCCATGGAGCGGGCGACGGGATTTGAACCCGCGACTTCGAGCTTGGGAAGCTCGCACTCTACCCCTGAGTTACGCCCGCTTGCCTTCCTTTTTCATTTTAGGTCCGGCCCGGCCCCCCGATCAACCGTCCCCCGACCTGGGAACCTGCGCCGAAGTCGTTGAGGGGTAGAGGGCTCGTTGCTTCGTCACCCCATTATGGACCTTCGTTTTGAAAAAGTTCTGGGGTTCTCCATGGAGAGCGGGTAGTGCTTCGCCAAGTGTACCCAACGTAGCCATACGGCAGTGCAGGTAACGATGGATGGGTGGGCGGTAAGATACGGCTCGACATCTTCGAGCAGACTCCTGCGAACTTGGACAACACGGAGGTCAATATCTCATTACCGGGGTTGGATCAGGCCCGGCTGACCCCAGTAGAAAGTTCCGGCGATGCAACCCGTCAGGACCGTCGCCAGCGTCGCCGCCCAGAGAGCCCGCCAGCTCAGTGCCGCCAGGTCGTCCCGCCGGGCCGGCGCTAAGGCCGCCGTCCCGCCGACGAAGATGGCCACCGAGGCGACGTGGGTGAATCCACACAGGGCATAACTCAAGACCAGCAGGCCCCGGGGAGAAATCCGTCCCTCCCGGGCCAGGGCCGCCAGGTCCTGATAGGAAATGACCTCCGTCAGGAGCCATCGTTCCCCGATCAGGCGGGCCGCCGCCGACCACTCGTCGGGCCGGAGGCCCAGGAGAAGCCCCAGGGGATAGGCTACTACCGTAGCCAGGTCTCGAAGGGTCCAAGCGTGACGGGTCCCCATCACGTGGGCCGTCACCCATCCCGTGACCCCGCTGAGGCCGACGTCCACGAGGTGGACCAGGCCCAACATCCCGATGAGCAAGGCCCCGATCCCGACGGCCAGGCGCACGCCCTCCCACGTCCCCCAGATGAGGCTCCCCATCCAGTGCTCGGCCGGTACGACCCGCTCCACCTCGGGGACCCGGCCCATCGTTTCCGGGACCTCCGTCTCCGGATACAGGACCTTACTGATGAGGACGGCCGCCGGGATACTCAGAAAGGAGGCCGAAATCAGGTGGCCGGCGATCAGGGGAAAGACCGGCTCGAGCAGACGAACGTAAAAGGCCAGGACCGTCGAAGCGATGGTCGCCAGGCCTGAAGTCAATACGAGGAGCAGTTCGGACCGCGTCATCCGCTCCAGATACGGACGGACCATCAGGGCCGACTCAATGCCCAGGAAGATGTTACTGACGGCGGCCAACGCCTCGGCCCCACTCAGCCGAAGGTTCCGGTGGACGGCCCGGGCCATCCACCGGACGACCCAGGGAAGAAAACTGACGTAATACAAGAATGCTGTCACGGCGCTGAAGAACACGACGGCCGGCAGGACCTGAAAGGCGACGATGAAGCCAAGGCTCCCCTCCGCCGGCGGCGACAAAGCCAGGGGTCCAAATAGGAACCGGGCGCCCTCGTCGGCGGCGGCGATCAGCGTCGTGACCAGCTGATTCGCCCAGAGCAAGACTTGCCGGAACGGTGGCCACCAGAACACGACGGCCGCCATGCCCATCAGCAGGCCACTGCCCCACAGGACTGTCCGCCAGGGGAAAGCCCGCCGGCGGACGGACGTCAACCACGCCAGGAACACGCAGATAACGGCTCCGCCCAGTGAGTATCCATTCAGCCACCCCATGAGTCCCTCGCTTCCAGGGAGTCCTGCCCTCTCGTTGTTTCAGGCTAAGATTCACGCTATTGTACGGCAATACGGCGGTAAGGCAGTAGGGCGATGAAGTATTACCCGTTGCTCGTCACTTTCTCCCATGCGGGGCTTGGATCCAGCGTCCCCCTCACCATTCTGGTCCCAGTAGTCGGCACCCCCTGAAAAAGACTATAATGAACCGACGACTCGGGAGGGAAGGGCGGAAGGGCCAATGTGTGGCGTTTTCGGCATCTGGAACCATCCGGAGGCGGCACACCTGACCTACATGGGCTTGTATGCTCTTCAGCACCGGGGTCAGGAGAGCGCCGGGATCGTGACGGCCGACGGCGAACGGCTGTTTGAACACAAAGGCATGGGCTATGTCAGCGACGTGTTCACGGAGGAAATCCTAAAGAAGCTCCCCGGCCATTTGGCCATCGGCCACGTGCGGTACTCGACGGCCGGTCGGAGCTTCCTGCAAAATGCCCAGCCTTTGGTCGCCCATCGGGCCTGGGGAAGCCTGGCCATTGCCCATAACGGCAATATCGTGAATGCTCTCTCCCTGCGGGAGGCCCTGGAGCGGGACGGGGCCATCTTCAGCACGACGACCGACACGGAAGTCATCCTCCACTTGGTCGCCCGCTCCCGTCGGTGGGACTTTGTGGATGCCGTCCTGTGGGCCCTGAGCCAGTTGAAGGGGGCCTTCACGCTGGTCATCTTGACGGCGGACACGCTTATCGGGGTCCGGGACCCTTACGGTTTCCGTCCCCTCTGGCTGGGCCGTAAAGACGGAGCCTGGGTCCTGGCCTCGGAGACGTCGGCCCTGGACCTCATCGATGCCGTTCCCGAGCGGGAAGTCCAACCCGGCGAGGTCCTTGTCATCAACGAAGACGGTATCCAGTCCCTGAGGCCCCTCCCGACCGCCGTACGGGCCCAGTGCATCTTCGAGCTGGTCTACTTCTCTCGGCCCGACAGCGTCGTCTTCGGCCGGTCTGTCAGCGAGGCCCGGGTCGAAATGGGTCGGTGGCTGGCGCGGGAGGCCCCGGCCGACGCCGACATCGTCGTGCCCGTCCCGGACTCGGGCGTCCACGCGGCCATCGGCTACGCCGAGGCTTCGGGTTTGCCCTTCCAGTTTGGCCTCATCCGAAACCATTACGTGGGCCGCACGTTCATCCAGCCCTCCCAGGCGAACCGGAGCTTTGGCGTGAAGGTCAAGCTGAACCCGGTTCGTGCCGTCGTGCGGGGCAAACGTCTCGTCCTCATCGACGACTCCATCGTCCGGGGCACGACGAGCCGCAAGATCGTCCAGATGCTTCGCCAGGCGGGTGCCCGGGAGATTCACATGCGCGTCAGCTGTCCCCCCATCGTCGGGCCCTGCTACTACGGGATCGACACGCCATCCGAGGAAGAGCTGATCGCCAACCACTATGACGTGGCCGGCATCGCCCGTTTTATCGGGGCCGACAGCCTGGCCTACTTGAGCCTGGAGGCGCTCCTGCGGAGCGTCGGCGACCCCGAAGGCCGGGAATTCTGTGTGGCCTGCTACACGCGGGACTACCCCATCCCGGCCGACCATCAGAAGATCAAACGGGTCCGCATCCTGGAACGGGCGGCGGTCGAGTGACCATGCGGTACCGGGACACGGGCGTGGACATCGACCGTGGGAATGAGGCCGTCCGCCGAATCCGGCATCTCCTGGAGCAATTTCAGCCGGCCTTTCGGGAGAACATCGGTCGGTTCGGCGGTCTCCTGCCCCTGGCAGTCCAGGGCATGGCGGCTCCCCACCTGGTGGCCAGCATCGACGGCGTGGGGACCAAAACCCGCGTGGCCGCTCTGGTCGACCGATGGGAAGTCTGCGGTCGGGACGTGATCGCCCACGGGATCAATGACGTCCTCGTCCAGGGTGCTTTCCCCCTGGCGGCCTTGGACTATCTGGGCATGGGACGCATCGTCCCCGAGCGGGTCGAGGCCATCGTCCGGGGCATGCTGGAAGAGTGTACCCGCTACGGGGTCGTCCTCATCGGCGGCGAGACGGCCGAGCTCCCGGACGTATACGCCCATGACGACGTGGACGTCGTCGCCGTCGTCATCGGCCTGGTCGACGGGGACCGGGTCTTGGACGGTCAGACCGTCCGGCCGGGCGATCGCCTCCTGGGCCTTCCCTCGACGGGCCTTCACACGAACGGCTATACGCTGGCCCGAAAACTCTTCTTCGAGCGCCTCGGCTGGGCACCGGACCGGTGGCTGGACGAATGCCAGATGACCCTGGCGGATGCCCTCCTCCAGCCCCACCGGTGCTATCTCCCCTACGTGAAGCCTCTCCTCGAACGGGGCCTCGTTCGGGGGTTGGCCCACATCACGGGGGGCGGCTTGACGGAAAACGTTCCCCGTAGCCTGCCGGAAGGGACCGTCGCCCGGATTCATCTCGGGACGTGGCCGGTCCCGCCCATCTTTGAGCTCATTCAGCGCCTGGGGGACGTCCCACCGGACGAGATGTTTCGCACGTTCAACATGGGCATCGGCATGGTCGTCTTCGTGCGGCCTTACGATGAGCCGGAGGTCCGGCAGACCGTCGAGGCCCTCGGCCTGCCCGTATATCCTATCGGGGAAGTCGAGGCGGGCTCGGGTGGGGTCGTTTACGGATGAAAGGGGTAGAGTGACGGGTAACGAGTGATAAATTGTTGCCGTACTGCCGTAAAGGCGCTCCTACTGACGGCGTAAGCCCTAACCTCAACGAAGCCGTGGACTTGCAGAGACGCTATGGCGACGGGTCGGCTCGTGATCCTCATCTCCGGACGTGGGACGAACATGGAGCGGCTCATCCAGGCCTGTCAAGCCGGAGAAATCCCAGCCCAGGTCGTCCGGGTCATCAGCGATAACCCCGAGGCCCGGGGGCTCGAACGGGCGCGGGCGTATGGTGTCCCGACCGTCGTCGTGCCGGCTCGGGCCTTTCCCGACCGGGCCGCCTTCGAGGAGGCCCTCCTGACGGCCGTGCGGGAGGCAGACCCCGACCTCATCTGCCTGGCCGGCTTCATGCGCATCCTGAGCCCTCGGTTCGTCCAGGCCTACCGGTACCGGATCATGAATATCCATCCGGCCCTGCTCCCGTCGTTTCCGGGTCTCCACGCCCAGCGCCAGGCTCTCGAGTACGGCGTGAAGGTTTCCGGCTGTACGGTCCACTTCGTGGACGAAGGCGTGGACACGGGCCCCATCATCGTCCAGAAGGCCGTCCCCGTCCTGGAGGACGACACCGAGGAAACCCTGGCGGCCCGCATCCTGGAGAAGGAGCACGAGGCCTATCCGGAGGCCGTCCGCCTGTTCTTCGAGGGCCGGCTCCGCGTCGAGGGCCGGCGGGTGCGGGTCCTCGACCGGTAAAGGTCCCCCCGAACCCGGGAGCCGGGTACCCCGTCACTTCGTCACTCCGTCACCCCGTCACTTTTCATGGGGAGCCCCTTCAGGAAGTCCCGCCAGCCCGCTTCATAGCGGTCCCGCGCCACGAGGAAGGCGTCGTTGTGACCTCCCCGAAGCTCGACGAGGACCTTCGGGGCCGGACCGGTCGCCTGCAAACGGAGGGCATGCGAGAAGGCCACGACTTCGTCGTCCCGGCTGTGGAAAATCAGGACCGGACACGAGACTCCTTCGAGGTAGGCCCGAGTGTCGTACCGAAAGCGGGCCAGCCATCGGGCCGGCAAGAAGGGATACAGCTCGGCGGCGACCTCGGCCAGAGACGTGAAGGTCGCTTCAAGGACGAGCGCCCGGGCCGGAAATCGCCGGGCCAGGTAAGCCGCCACGGCCCCACCCAGGGACTCCCCATACAGGATGATACCGTCCGGCAAGACGCCTCGCCGCTCCGTCAGATACGACCAGGCGGCCTCGGCGTCTCGGTACGTCCCGGCCTCATCGGGCCGACCCTCGCTGGGACCATACCCCCGGTAGTCGAAGATGAAGGTGCTGAGGCCCAGGTCGTGCAGAATTCGAAGCTTGTCCAATCGATGGGAGACGTTGCCTCCGTTGCCGTGGAGGAACAAGACGACGCCCCGATCGTTTGGCGCCGGGACCCACCAGCCGTGGAGGCGGATCCCGTCGGACGCAAGGAATGGGACCGACTCGTAGGGAAGGCCCACGTCGGCGGGCGTGCCCTCCAGGGGGCGGGTCGGGTAGTAGACGAAGCGATCCTGAAAGGCCCAGAAGACGACCAAGATCCCGAGGTACACGACGACGCCCAGAGTCACGATGGCCCAGACCATAACCCACGACTTCTTCTGCACGCCTGCACCCCTTCCGCCACCCGACTGCTCGATGCCGGTCCCTGAGCTCCGGGTACCGGAGAAGCGCTGGATAGCAGGGTCGTTCGCCCCAATAAAGCTGACAGGGATACCCCATACCGACTCGGCGGCGGAGGTCCGTCTCACCGACCGGGCGGGCCAGCCTGACGGCGGAGAACCTCTGCCCCGATGTCCTGGAGAATCCGACGGACCCGGCCCCGGAATCAGGGGTCGGCCGATCCAGGGCGGGGCCCAGAATGGGCCCTGACCCTCCAGCGTGCGGTCACCTCGGTGCCTTCGCCCCAGGACTCGAGCTGGAAAGTCACCGTCGAGGGCCTCAAAAGGGTCACCCCAGTTGAGGCAAGGGACCGAGTTCCTCGGGGGACGAGCGCTCCCCCCTTGTCCCGATGGACTGGCGGTGGCCACCCCTGCGTCAGGATCTTAACCGATCGCCGGCGTCGACGGGAGGGGGCGATAGGCCGGGGTAGTCTCTTAGAGGGCACGGGCCATCGTCGCTTGCGATAGGGACGGCCTTTCAGTAGACTGCTGGACCAGACCCACGTCTCCTCGTTAGTGAACTTCTTGTTTTCAAAGTAGTGTTGGGTCACGATTTAATGGGTGGGTCGCATGGTTTCTCCTTCGAAGTGTCTCGGAAGGACAGTATCATAACATCCCATCTGGACAAAGCACTAGTGCTTTGTTAAAAGCTTTGTTAAAAATGGATGCAGGATACAGACTGCAGGATGCAGGATAGGGCGGGCGGGGAAGCCAGAGTCCTATCCTCCATCCTGCATCTGTATCTCAAATCTTGACAGAGTACTCATTTGGGAGGGCTTGGATGCCGACGACCCTTCCGCTGGACGTTTACGAGGCCTTGGAGGAGGAGTTGGGGAAGGAGCGGGCCCGCAGGCTGGTCCACGCCCTGGAAAAGGCCGTCGACGCCGCCGTCGAGAGCAAGTGGCTCCAGGTCCGGGACGAACTCCTGGCCCGATTGGTCACCAAGGAAGAGTTCCGGTCGGGCCTGGAGAATCTGCGGTTAGAACTCGTTACCCGCATCGAGCAGGTCCATGCGGAACTGAGTGCCCGCATCGACGGGCTGAGTGCCCGCATGGACAGCCTGAGTGCCCGCATCGAGCAGGTCCGGTCTGAACTGAGTGCCCGCATCGAGCAGGTCCATGCGGAACTGAGCGCCCGCATCGAACAGGTCCGGTCTGAACTGAGTGCCCGCATCGAGCAGGTCCATGCGGAACTGAGTGCCCGCATCGACGGGCTGAGTGCCCGCATGGACAGCCTGAGTGCCCGCATCGAGCAGGTCCGGTCTGAACTGAGTGCCCGCATCGAGCAGGTCCATGCGGAACTGAGCGCCCGCATCGAACAGGTCCGGTCTGAACTGAGTGCCCGCATCGAGCAGGTCCATGCGGAACTGAGTGCCCGCATCGACGGGCTGAGTGCCCGCATGGACAGCCTGAGTGCCCGCATCGAGCAGGTCCGGTCTGAACTGAGTGCCCGCATCGAGCAGGTCCATGCGGAACTGAGTGCCCGCATCGACGGGCTGAGTGCCCGCATGGACAGCCTGAGTGCCCGCATCGAGCAGGTCCGGTCTGAATTGGGCGCCCGCATCGAGCAGGTCCATGCGGAACTGAGCGCCCGCATCGACCGGGTTCAGACGAGCCTGGAGGCCAAAATCGAGCGGTTGAATCTGAAGATGAACTTTGTGCTCTTGCTGTTAATCCTCCTTGCGACGCTGTGGAGTCCTCCCGTCGCCGAGTTACTCCGCAGACTGTTGGGTCTGGGGTGATCCCCCGTCGGGGCGCCGATACCTTCACCCTTGCGAACCCAGGAACCGGGCCCAAGTTACCGGCTCGGGCAGGTGGAACCCACATCCTGGAGTGCCCCACTTTAACGAGTGGTTGAGAAATGGATGCAGGATACAGCAGGATGTCAGGACAGGGCTGGTGGGGAGGCCGGTAGGGGCGACCGACCGGTCGCCCCTACTATCCCGTAGCCTGTATCGGTATCTTAAATCTTGACAAAGCACTAATTTTACAATCATTCTTTTGGATGTCTGGGGAAGTCATGGGTATGTGGGGATTTGAGCAGAACGGTGTGTATGTCGGGCGTCTGCCCTTTGGCTTGCCCGTCGTCGTCGAGCCGCTTCCGAATACCTATTCGGTCAGCTTGGCCGTGTGGCTCCTCCAGGGCTCCCGGGACGAGCGGCCCGACGAGGTCGGACTGGCCCACTTCCTGGAGCACATGTTTTTTAAGGGGACGACCCACCGGTCCGTTCAGGACATTGCCCGACTCCTGGACCGTATCGGTGGCCGGGTCGATGCCTTTACGACGCGCGAGTATGTGTGCTTTTACGCTCGGGTCTTGACTGAGCACACGGACTCGATCGTCGAACTCTTTGCGGATCTACTCCTGAACCCCTTGTTTGACCCCGTCGAGCTGGAAAAGGAGCGGATGGTCATCGTCGAGGAGATCCGGGGCGTCGACGACGACCCGGCCGAGTTTGCCTTTGACCGTTTTGCCGAGGCCCTGTGGCCCGACCACGGCCTGGGCCGGCCCATCGCCGGTCGGGCCGAGCAGGTCTTGGACTTTCGTCGGGACCAGCTCATCGCCTTCTTTGAGCGGCAGAACTTTCCGGCGAATATGCTCGTGACGGCGGCCGGGGCCGTCGACCCGGAGGCCCTATACCGTCCGTTGGAACGGTATTTTGCCCCCTTGGAGGGTCGCTCGGGCCAGGGGGCGGAGCGTCAGCCGCCGCAGGCCCGCCCCTTTGCTCAGTACTGGCACCGGCCGGGTCTCGAGCAGGCGCAGGTCATCATCGGCGGGCCGGGCCTATCGATTCGGGACCCCCGGCGGCACGCGTATGCCCTGCTGTTGAGCATTTTGGGCGGGGGCATGAGTTCTCGCCTCTTCATGAAGGTCCGGGAGGAGCGGGGGCTGGTGTACAGTATCCATGCCTCCATCGTCCCTTATTCGGATGCCGGCTTCTGGTACGTGACGGCGGCCACGATGCCGAACCGTCTACCGGAGCTCCTGCGGGTCATCCGAGAAGAGTTGGACCGTATCCGGGAGGAGCCCGTTCAACCGGAGGAACTTTACCTGGTGCAGGAGCAGTCCCGGGTCAACCTCTTCATGAGTTGGGAGAGCGCCTCGGACCGGATGTTCACCCGGGCCAAGCAGTTTGTGTATGGGGAGCCCTTCCAGTCCCTGGAGGAGAGGGTCCGGGAGGTCATGGCCGTGACGGTCGAGGACACGTACGCCGTGGCCCAGCAGGTATTTCAGCCCGAGGCCCTCTCGTGCCTGATTCTGGGCGACGTGCCGCCGGCCGTGATCCGGGACCTGCCCTGGCCGATGGAGCTGGAGCGACGGGAGTGGCCGGACGGGTGACTCCCGGACCCTGTTAAAGCTTGCGAGGTGGCGCCGTGGTACGGGTCTGCGTGCTGGCCAGCGGCAGTGGCGGCAATATGGTCTACATCGAGGGTCAACGGGGTGCCCTGGTCGTCGACGCGGGGCTTTCCCTCCGGGAAGCCCTTCGGCGGATGGCGGCGGCCCGCATCTCGCCCGAGGGTGTGTGCGGCATCCTGGTCACCCACGAGCATGCCGACCACAGCCGCGGCGCCGGGGCCCTCTCCCGCCACCTTCGGGTACCCGTCGCCGCTTCCGTCGGGACCGCCGAGGGATTCCGGGTCCAGGGGGTCGCGCCCTACGGATTACAGACTTTTCAGCCGGGTTACCGCTTCTCGTTGGGTCCCTTCCTCATCGAGCCTTTTCCCGTACCCCATGATGCCAACCAGCCCGTCGGTTACGTCGTCTGGGACGGCCCGACGAAGATCGCCGTCGTCACCGACCTGGGGTATCTGCCCCTGAACGTTCAAAACCACGTGGAAGGTGCCGAGCTTCTGATCTTGGAGTCAAACCACGACGTGGAACTGCTCCTGAAGGGGTCCTACCCGCCATGGCTGAAACAGCGGATCTTGAGCCGTCACGGCCATCTCTCGAATGCGGCCGTCGCCGAGTTCGTCCGGGCCCGACTCGACAAGTGGTGCCGCTACCTCCTGCTGGCCCACCTGAGTCAGGAGAACAACCGCCCCGACTTGGCCCTGTCGTCTGTCATGAACGCCCTGTACGACCGGCGAAACGACGAGACCCGAGTCGTCTTGACCTCGCAGGACGTCCCCACGCCCGTCCTGGAAGTCGGATGAGCGGAAGGACTGGGTCATGGTCGAGCCCCTGAGGGACGTTCCCAAGACCAAGCAACAGGCCTTCCTGACGGACGAATCTGTCTCGGCCCTCCGGAAGTACCGGCTTTTGGTCGTGGGAGACCCTCGGTGGTCGGCGTTTTTCCGGTACGAGGTCCTGACGATGCTCCTGACGGGCCTCGGCGGGAGCCTGGGCCTGTGGCTTCGGCAGAAGCTCTACCGGTGGCTGTTTTACCGGATGGGCCGGGGCGTCGCCATCGGACGCTACGTGACGCTTCGGGCTCCCTTCCGCATTGCCCTGGGGAATCGGGTCGTCGTAGAGGACTTTGTCCTCCTCGACGGCCGGGGCGTCCCGGAGGATCCCGTAAGTCTCGTCATTGGGGACGACGTCTTCATCGGGCGGGGAACCCACCTCGTGTGCCGGGGCGGGACGATCCATGTCGGGACCGGTGTGAACATCGGTCCCAACTGCCTGATCCAGTCCACCCGGGAGGTCGTTCTTGAGGACTACGTCCTGCTGGCCCCCTTTGTGTATGTCACCGGCGCGGCCCGCCGCTACGACCGGCTCGACGTACCCGTCATCGGCCAACCGACGTCGTCCCGGGGCGTCCGGATCGGCCGGGGGACGTGGATCGGGGCCCACGTATTCATCGACGACGGCGTTCGCATCGGCCGGGACTGCATCATCGGGGCCGGCTCCGTCGTCCTGCACGACATCCCCGACTATGCCGTCGCCTACGGCGTCCCGGCTCGGGTCGCCCGCCTCCGGACCCAGGCGGAGGGTCCGTAGCGGAAATACGGCGGTACGGCAATAGGGCAGTCAACCATCTCCCCCTCACCCGTCCTTTATCGGGTAGGACTCAAGTTAATTGATACATGCCCCGTGTGCGGGTTTTTCGAAGACAAGTACCCGGTACCGGATCAGCGCCGAGGACCGAGCACCGAGCCGGGGGCCAGGGGTTTGCATCCTGTCCCGTGTATCCTGTATCCTGCCCCTGGAAGGGTTCGGATGTCCCGTCGGGTGGAGCGGTCTATGGAAATGGCGATCCGCTTCGGAACGGCCGGGTGGCGGGGAGTCATCGGGGAGGACTTCACGTTTGCGAACGTACGGCGCCTCTCGGTGGTCTTAGCCCACTGGCTCCAGGCCCGATACGAGAGCCCTCGCGTCGTCATCGGCTATGACACCCGATTCCTGTCCGAGCGCTTTGCCGAGCAGAGCGCCCGGGTGTTTGCCCGGAACCGGATTCCCGTCTGGCTCTGTCAACGGGACGCCCCCCATCCGGCCATCAGTTGGGCCGTCGTACGGCGGGGCGCCTCCCTGGGTCTGAACTTCACGGGCAGTCACAACCTCCCCCAGTATAGCGGGATCAAGGTCATCGACGAACGGGGCGGTCTGATGGGAGACGAGGTGACCCATCAGTGGGAGGCCGACGTCGAGGCCTACTCTAACCACTCGGTCATCGCCCTGACGTATGACGAACAGTGGGTGACGCCCATCGACCCCCGGCCGGATTATTTGGAGCAGTTGGCCCGCATGGTCCCGCCGGAGCGTCTCCAGCGGCGGCTTCGGGTCGTCGTCGACCCCCTGTACGGTTCGACGCGGGAGTACCTGGAGAGCTACCTGACCGAGCAGACACCCATCGAGGTCGAGCCCCTTCACAGCTTCAAGGACCCCTACTTTGGCGGCTATGGTCCGGAAGCGACCCGGGAGAATCTGCAGGAGCTCATTCGGTTCGTCCGGGACGGTTCGTTCGACCTCGGCCTGGCGATGGACGGGGACGGGGACCGCTTTGGGATCGTCGACCGGGACGGCGTCTACGTTCAACCCGAGCAGGTCCTGTGTATCCTGTACGACTACCTCCTGGAGGGTCGGGGCGAGAGGGGCGGCGTCGTGCGCAACATCGCCACGACTCACCTCTTGGACCGAATCGCCCAGGCCCACGGCCAGCCCGTGATTCAGACGCCTATCGGGTATAAGAATGCGGCCCCCTACCTGTGGCGGGATGACATCCTGGTCGCCGTCGAAGAAAGTGCCGGTTTCACGTTGCGGCCCCACATTCCCGACAAGGACGGCATGCTGGCCTGTCTCGTTGCGACCGAAGTCGTCGCCCAAACGGGCGAGCCCCTGATGGCTTACTGGCAGAAAATCGTTCAAAAGTACGGACCCCTCTATCAGGCCAAAGGCCAGTGCGCCTGCGACGAGTCGAGCCTCCGGCAGTATCAGCAGTGGCTTCGATCGCCCCCGACAACCCTCGGCCCCTACAGCATCCACCGGGTGGAGACCCTGGACGGGATTAAGCTATACGTCGACGATGAGACATGGCTCCTGGTCCGCATGGCCGGCACGGAGCCCCTCATCCGGGTATACGCCGAGAGCCCCCATCGGGACACGGCCCGACGGTTGGTCCAAACGGCCATCCGCTTCATGCAGGGGGAGGGCTGATGAGGTCTGCGTGGAACGCTCGGACGTTCTTTTACGCGTGCGCCGCTCTGAGTCTGGTGACCCTGCTGTGGCCTCTGGTAGACCCTAAGGGCGTGGTCCTGTGGATGCGACTCGCCCGCCAGGAGCAACAACTGCAGACGGAGCTTCGCGAGATGCGCCAACGGATCGAATTCCTCCAGCAGATGAATGAGCGCCTCCAGACGGACCTAAGCTTGATCGAAAAGATCGCTCGGGAACAGCTCATGTACGCCCGACCCGACGAACAGGTCATCCTCGTGCCGCTCCCAGAGACCCCGGAGGAGGAAGAAGGTGGAAAGAGCCCCGAAGTCCCTGGTCCACGGCCTCCTGCTGATCAATAAACCTTCCGGTCCGACTTCCCACGACGTGGTCGATGCCGTCCGCAAGGTCCTCAAGCAACGACGGGTCGGCCACCTGGGTACGTTAGACCCCATCGCCGAGGGCCTCCTGCCTCTGGCCCTCGGATGGGCCACTCGCCTGGCCCCGATCCTGACCCACTACGACAAAGTCTATGAGGCGACCTTCCGCCTCGGCGTCGAGACGGACACGCACGACCGGACGGGTCAAGTCCTGGCCGAGTATCCCGTTCCGTCGGACCTCGACGAGGCGACGATCGTCGAGAAGGTCCAGGCCTTCGTCGGAGAAATCCAGCAGGTACCGCCCCTGATTTCGGCCAAAAAGTATAAGGGGCGTCCCTTGTACTGGTGGGTCCGCCACGGGAAGCCCGTTCCCGAGCCCCCGCCGAAGCCCGTCCGTTTCCACGAGATTCGAGTCCTGCGGTACGATCCCCCCTTCGTGTGCCTCCGGATTCACTGCTCGGCTGGGGCATACATCCGGGCCCTCGCCCGGGACCTCGGCCGGGCCTTGGGCACGGGGGCCGTCGTCTTCGAAATCCGGCGCACCCGGTGGGGCCCCCACGACGTGGCGGAGACGATTCCCCTGAAGGACTTCCTGGCCGGCCCGACCTTGGCGCCGCCCCACTTCCTGAGCCTGGAACACGTCGAGCCCCACTGGCCCCGTCTGACGGCTCATCCGCGGGTCGTCGAACGCCTACTCCACGGCCAGCGCGTTCCCCTGCCGCCCTTGCTCCGATTTATCGAGCCCCCCGAAGGGCTTCTGAAATTCCCCCACCTGCGGGTTTTTACGGCTGACGGGCGGCTGGTCGCCATCGCCCGGGTCGAATACCCCGAATGGATCCACCCGGCCATCAATTTTCCGCAAGGGACGGCAGGTAGAAGCGACGGGATGACGGAGTGATGGAGTTAAGAGGGAGGCAGCACTCACCCCCGGGGAGAGAGGTACGCCCCTCGAACGGTTGCCATCGGCCGGCCTTTGGACTATGATCAGTCATGAAGATGCAGGATGCACGAGGGCCAGATGGGCGGCGGAAGTCGCCCGTCTGGCCTCCCCCGTTTTTCTTGGGGAGGTGCACCGCCCTATATCCCACAGGGGCGCCCGTAGCTCAACTTGGATAGAGCGTGTGACTACGGATCACAAGGTTGGGGGTTCAAGTCCCTCCGGGCGCGCCATTCGGCCCTTGCATGAAGCGGCTTGAGGCCTAACCCCCAATGGCGGCCTCGACTTAAAGGTCCTCCCTTACTCCCCGCACGCCGTCCCTCCATCCCTTCGGATACCCAAAATGGAACCGTCACAACCCATCCTAATGCTCTGTTAAGATATGGATGCAGGATACAAACCTGGTGTGCGCGTTTTCCGATCCCCGGGCTCGGTCTTCGGTGCTCGGTGTCGGACTGGCTCCGGTGCCGGGTACCAGGTTCCAGGTGCCAGATAGCCGGTACCCGATACCTGGTACCCGGTACCTGTCTTCGAAAAACCCGCACACGGGGTATGCATGATGCAGGATAGGAAGGGCCCGGTACCCGGAACCTGGTACCTGACACCACCTATGCCCCATTCCCCCATTTCAAATCTTAACTAAGATTTGAGATGGGGAAGAGTACAGGGATGCCAGGTACCAGGCAACCGGGATCCGGGCCCTTTCTATCCTGCATTCTGCATCCATACAGAGCACTAAGTTTGATCGGCCCGAGTGACGCCTGGTATACTGACCGGTCCGTTCATCCGTAGGATGAAGGGGGGAGACGGATTCTCCATGGTCGAGTCTGGGCGGAAACGACCCTCCATCACCGTATTCTTCCCCGTTTACAACGACGAGGGCACGGTCGAGCTCATGATCCGGAAATCTTATGAGGTCCTTTCGGAGATCACCGACGACTTCGAGATCATCGCCGTGAACGACGGGAGCCAAGACCGCTCCGGCGAGATCGCCGAGCGGGTCGCCCGGGAAGTCCCCCACGTGCGAGTCATCCACCATCCGCACAATCGGGGCTACGGGGCGGCCCTGCGGACGGGCTTCCTGAATGCCACCAAGGAATGGGTCTTTTACACCGACGGGGACGCCCAGTACGACGTCGCCGAACTCCGCCACTTCGTCGAATACATCGACCGGGCCGACGTCATTAACGGCTATAAGGTCCAGCGGGCCGACTCTTGGGCCCGGTGGCTCTTTGGAAAGGTCTACTATTGGATCGCCCGTTTGCTTTTCGACATCCGCTTACGGGACGTGGACTGCGACTTCCGGCTGATGCGGCGGAGTATCTTCGACCACGTGACCCTCCACTACGACAGCGGTGTCGTATGTGTCGAGATGATGAAGAAAATTCAGGACAGCGGCTATCGGATCCTCGAACTTCCCGTGAAGCACTACCCACGGCGGTATGGAGTCTCCCAGTTCTTCCGACCCCGCCGGATTCTGCAAGTCGCCCGAGACCTCCTGAAACTCCGATGGGAGCTCTGGCGTCACCCGGTCCGCCGAGCTCCCCTCGAGGCCCTGAAGGCTTTGGAAAAAGAACCTTAGGGACCCGGGACCTGCCTGGCAGGCCGGACAGGGGGTGTTCCAGTCGTTACAGATGATGGCAAGACCCGGGGGGAATGTTTTTACGGCCCTACGGGAGTCGGGCAGGGAGACAATGGGGCAATAGGGCAATACGGCATAGGGTGATAATCCGGTGGGTGGGACCCGTGAGTTCGTCTATAGGAGTGCCCAAACTATAACCGATGGCCTGCCGGAGATCCGATGCAGTCGGTATCGTGGACTTCGTTTTACCGTGACCGTGCCATCTTGGTCACCGGAGGCCTGGGCTTCATCGGCAGTAACCTGGTCCACGCCCTCGTCGGCTTGGGAAGCCGTGTGACCGTCGTTGACGCCCTCATCGAGACCCACGGGGGCCATCCCTTCAACCTGCATCCCATCGAGGATCGGGTCCGCGTGGTCATCGCCGACTTGCGTCAGCGGGAGATCCTCGAGCCCCTCGTCGCCGAGGCGGAGGTCATCTTCAACCTGGCCGGCCAGGTCAGCCACATCGCCAGCCTGGAGGACCCCTTCGCCGACCTCCACTACAATCTCACGGGCCACATCGCTCTCCTGGAGGCCTGTCGTCGGCTGAATCCCACCGTCCGGGTCGTCTATGCGGCGACCCGGTCCGAGTATGGCCGGGCCCGACGCCTGCCCGTCGATGAAGACCACCCCCTCCAGCCCTTGGACCCCAACGGCATTCACAAGATGGCTGCCGAGGCCTACCACTGGCTATACCATCACCTTTACGGGATCCCCACGGTCTCCCTTCGTCTTATCAACACTTACGGACCCCGCCACCAGATGAAATCGCCTCGGGGATGCTTCGTTCACTGGCTCTTGCGGCTGGCCCTGGAAGACCGGGACGTCCCCGTCTTCGGGACAGGCCAGCAGAGACGGGACCTGAATTACGTGGACGACGTCGTCGAGGCCTTCCTTCGGGTCGGGGCGGCGACGGACGTCGCCGGCGAGGTCTTTAACCTGGGGGCGACGGAAGTCCTCACGGTTCTGGAGATCGCCGAGCAGATCGTCGAGGTGACGGGCCGGGGACGAGTCCGGCTCGTTCCCTTCCCGCCCCAGCACCGGGCCATCGAGGTCGGAGACTTTCAGACGGACTTTCGGAAGATCCGAGAACGCCTGGGCTGGATACCCCGGACGGACTTCCGGACGGGCCTACGACGGACCGTGGAATTTTACGAACGCTACCGGGACATTTATATTGAGCCCTTTCGGGCAGGATGAGAATCTATTGCCAGGATGCATGATGCAGGATAAAAATGGCTCGGATTCCGCTTACCGGGTACCTGGCACCATTCCCACATCTCAAATCTTAACAAGGCACTACTGCATGGATGCAGGATACAGGACGCAAAGCCGGTGTGCGCGTTTTCCAGTGGCCGGGCTCGGTCTTCGGTGCTCGGCGTTGATCTGGTGGCGGGTACCTGTCTTCGAAAAACGCGCCCACGGGGTATGCAAGATGCAGGATAGGGCTGAGGTGATGGGAGACTCCCACCCTTGTGCGTCCTAAGCAGTGCTCCTGTCATAACGGCTGACGGGGTCCCGCACGCCGAGGGTGCCGTCTTGCCGTACTGCCCGACTCCCGTATGGCTGTAGAACCTCCTGCCCCTGCGCAAGCTCCCCATCATCCGTAACGACTTCCGTTTGTAGGGCCGACCTGTGCCAAACCCCTCCACAGAGTGGACAAAATTCGAAAAATATCAATGTACGGGATTGATTTACATACATGCAAAATCGGGGTTTTGGCTCACAAAGATAGGGGATGGCCGTGGGTCACGGCGGTGAGGCGGGAGGGGATTGAACCCTCGACCCCTGGCTTAAAAGGCCAGTGCTCTACCCCTGAGCTACCGCCTCGACGCAACAGGCCGGTGACATCGATAATATAACCCGGCCCGCGGGGTCCGGCTACCGTTCTGTGTCGCTACGTCCGGACGAACGTTTCGGAATGCGAGGAACTCCCCTACTGCCTTGCTAAGATATGGATGCAGGATAGAAAGGCCCCGGATTCGGATTACCGGGTACCCGGCACCCGTGCCCCATTCTCCCATTTCAAATAATGCTTTGTTCGGTGAGATGGGGGAATAGGAGAGGGGCGCCAGGTACCAGGTGACCGGAATGCGGGTCCTTTCCATCCTGCATACCCCATGTGTGGGACATGAAGGCTACGGATTTCCGGGAATTGACGGTTTCCGCCGAGCGTTCTCAATCCGCGACGGGAATCTCGAGAACTGGGGTCCGGGGAGCCATCGCGCGTGCCAGTTTTTACCGGACGGGTCGGGGAGAGCCCCTCCTTTGGCTTCCCTCGGCGCAGGGCCACTGGCGGTTTTATGACCTTTGGGCGGACACCCTGGCCAGTCGGTTCGACGTCCTGGTCCCGACCCTCCGGGGCGAGCGGGACTTTGAGCCCACGCCGGACTTTGACTGGGACCTCCTGGTCGATGACGTCTTGGCCGACATGGCTACCGTCGGCTGGCGTCAGGCCTGGATCGGCGGGGCGTCCTTTGGGGCGGCCCTGGCGCTCGTCTGCCTGAGCCGGGCTCCGGAGCGCTTCAAGGGGGCCTTCTTATATGGCACACCCTGGGATCGGCCGGGCCCCTGGCTTCGGCGGGTCATCCGTTGGATGGACCGGCGGCGGGCCTGGGACCGTCTGGGCCGGGTCTTCCGGTGGTGGGCCTTCCTTACGCTGGCGCACGAGGTCCTCCGCTTGCCCCGGAGCTTACGGGATTCGTACCGCCAATGGTTCTTCGAGCGGTGGCCCCGATATAGCGTCCCGATGGCCGTCTTGGGCCGTCGCATCGCCCTCCTGAGCTCTCTGGCGGACCACGTCCGGCTCGACCGGGTCGACCTGCCCGTGTGGGTCCTGGCGGGGGCGCGGGACCGGCTCGTCCGGCCTCGATATCAACAGGCTCTGGCCCGACGCCTCCCGCGGGCGGTGTTCGTTTGCATCCCTGGGGTCGGTCATCTGGCCCCTCAGACTCATCCGTCCGTCTTGGCGGGATGGATTACCCGCCTATTGACCCTTTGAACGACTTGGGAGACGATGGAAGCCTGGCCGTAAGGCAAATGAGGCAATGGGGCGGTAAGGTTCCATCCTCCCCTGGGTGGGTACAATGGCCTTACGGCCCGGTTGCCTTTATTACATCAATGCTTTATGAGGACGGGGATGTCTCTCATTCCGAGTCGGGACGAAATCGTGGAACTTCTCCGTCGGACGGGCGCCTTGCGGCAGGGCCACTTCGTCCTCCCCTCGGGCCTTCACACGGATCACTTTTTCCAAATGCCCCTGGCGATGCGGTACTACGATAACGTTCGTCGTCTGGGGGTCGCCCTCGGCCGGCTTCTACGGGACGTGCCCCGCGTGGCGCAGTCGCTCCCCCGGTGTACGGTCGTCGCTCCGGCCAGCGGCGGGATCCCTGTGGCCTTCGCCGTGCGGGACGCCTTGGATGCCGAGCAGGTCGCGTGGGCCGAAAAGCAGGCCGGCCGACTGTACTTTCGGCCCTTCACGGCCGTCCAGAAGGGCGACCGGTGTATCCTGGTGGACGACATCGTCCTGACGGGCACTACGCTCGAACAGTTGATCCGTCTTGTGTGGGACCACGGCGGGGAGATCATCGCCGTCGGGGTGCTGGTCGATTCGGGTATTCGGGTCTTTCGTCCCGACCCGATTCCCGTCGTTCGTCTCATCGAGTTTCAGACCCGCTCGTATCCGGATGCGGACCGGTGTGAACTCTGCCGGTCCGGCGTACCGGCCGTCGCCGTGGAGTTTTAGGATGGGTGGAGGACCGCTTCCTTCCTTGTGCCGCTCCCGTGGAGGATGGGGGTCTCATCCGTTTCGCGGCCGTTCTTCCCGGCGGGCCGCCCATAGGCGAGCGAGGAGGGCGACCTGTCCGGCGTGATAGGCCGCATGCTCGACGAGGTGATGGAGTATCCCGGCCCGGCGGACGGGGATCTGCCGCCGACCGACGGGTCGGAACTCGTCGAGGGCTTCGTCGGGCAGGGCCGCGATGCGAGTCCGAAGGTCGGTCAGGCTCTGTCGGACCTCGGCCAGGAGTTCCGCCTTAGGCCGGGGGGGAACCGCCCAATCGCGCTCGGCCGTAGCGGCCAGGAGGTGGGGGTCATAGTCGTCTTCCAAGGCATAAGTCGCCAGGCGGCGGGAGGCGCCGGCGATATGCTGGAGTCGGGCACCGATAGGCGGCACATCCGGGGCCGGCGTCCACCCGAGGGCCTCGTCGGACAGGTCTTGCAGGTAAGTGTCCAGCCAGTACAGGACCTGGTCAAGGCCCTTGAGGAGGTCGGCCTTTCGAGGGGAGACGTTCGATTCGTCGGGCGTCAACCAAGGCTCCATGGGAGGAAACCTCCTTCTTCCGATGGATGCAGGATATAAGATGCAGGATGCGGGATATAGGATGCAAACCCGGTGTGCGCGTTTCCCGGTGGCCGGGCTCGGTCTTCGGTGCTCGGTGTTCGGCCCTCGGCGTCGATTCGGTACCGGGTACCTGTCTTCGAAAAACCTGCACACGGGGTATGCAAGGTTGCAAGATGCAGGGTGCGGGGTGGGGGTGACGAAGTGACGAAGGGGGAGACCGACGGCCGTACTGTCTTATTGCCGTTTGGCTTGGGCATGAAATCACTGAGGTCGTATACCTGGACTTGGGTCGTTGGACTTTGGGGTCCGTGATGGCCTGGAACCCTGAGACGGGCATGGACGGGGCGGCCAGACGGACCGAGGGTCCTCGATCAAGTGCCGGCCCTGCTGGCGAATCCAAAGTACGTACCGGCATCGGTCAGCCCCGACGAGGGCCTGGGCCCGCTCGGGCCCCATCACGAAAAGGGCCGTCGAGAGGGCATCGGCCTCAGTCGCCGATGGTGCCACGACGGTCACACTGACGACGTCTGTCTCGACGGGCCGGCCCGTCCAGGGGGAAAGGATGTGGCTGTAGCGTCGGCCCCCCTGGAAAAAGAAGCGTTCGTAGTCTCCGCTCGTCGAGACGGCCATATCCCGTACTGGGAATTCCCGCCAGACCCGGTCGGGACGGCGGGGGTGACGGACGGCGAGGGTCCAGGGCCGGTCCCCGCCGTCGGGGGTGCCCATAGCATAAATTTCCCCGCCGAAGTTGAGGAGGGCGTCTCGAAGGCCGGCCTGCCGGAGGAGTTTGACGGCTCGGTCGAGGGCATAGCCCTTGGCGATACCGCCGAAGTCGAGGACCATGCCAGGGGTCGTCAATCGGACCGTGCGGCGGGAGGGGTCCAGCTCCACTTTCGTGTAGCCCACGCGAGCCCGTGCCCGAGCAATCGCCTCGTCGGACGGAACGCGGCGGGGTCCTTCCAGGAACCCCCAGACTTGGACGATCGGACCGATCGTGACGTCGAAGGCCCCCTGGGTCTCTCGACAGTAAGCGAGAGCCCGTTCGAGGAGGTCCCAGAGGGGTTCGCTGACGGGAAGCGGCGGTCCCCCAGCCTGTCGGTTGAGAGTCCACAGCTCACTGGACGGGTCGTAGAGCGTAAGACGCCGGTCCAGGTCCTGGACGAGCTCGATGACGCCGTCGAGGACTCTTTCGGCGTAAGCCGGGTCGGCATGCCGGACCCGTACGGTCAGGTAGGTCCCCATCACGACCCAGGTCCGTTGGGTCCACCCATCGGCTCCGGCGACCGGCGGACGGAGAACAGGCGCACCCATGCCCCAGAGACCGACAGCCAAGACAAAGGCGGTCCACCCGTAACTGACGTGAGGCCTTGCGGGCTTGACGTCCCGACGCAAGTTCAGACCTGAAGATATGGATGCAGGATAGGAAGGGCTCGGATTCCGGTTACCTGGTACCCTTATAATGACTTGAACACTACCACTTGTTACTCGTCACTTCATCACTCCGTCCCTTCTATCATGGGTAGCCGCTCAGATACGACTCGACATATTCGAGCGGACCCTTCCGCCCTTGGACAGTGCGAAGGTCCATCGGACTTGAACGCTACTGCGAATACTTATCCAAGCTCTGGGACCTCCGTGGAGCCGGTCGTCTCGGGTCGTACGATCAGGACGGGGATCTTCGAGGCCAGGGCGACCTTGTGAGAGGTCGTCCCCAGAAGGATGCGCCCCTCTTCCGTCCCGATGCCGTGGCTTCCGATGACGATCAAATCCACGCCGGCCTCTTCGGCAAAGCGGAGGATTACCTTCCAAGGCGTCCCGATGATGATTTCCCCCGTCGCCGACACGCCGTGGGACTGGAAAAATGCGACCTCGTCGGCCATCTTGCGCTCCATCGCCCGCTCGATAGTCTTGAACCACTCCCGGAGTTCGGGGTCTCTCTCGTTCATGTAGTAGAGGACCTCCAGGGCATGGATGACGTACACATGCGCCCGGTGTTTGCGGGCCAGGGTTAGGGCATAGTCCCGGGCCCGGTCGGAGTAGCGGGAAAAATCCGTGGCAAATAGAATCTGCCGGATCTGGACTGGCAAACGCATCCATCGCCTCCTTTATGTTCTTTTTACCGGCCGGTTGGCCTGCCGCCAGCGGCCCCACAGATATGTCTGTAGGAACTTCTGAAAGGTCGGGTCGAAGGCGGCCCGACTCCGGGGGTCCCAGGCTACGAAGGCTCCCGGCTGGTCGGCCTGGATCCACAAAACTCCATCGTAAGTGGCGACAAAACCGCCCTGACGGGTATAGCCCAAGGCGACGGCCTCAGGCGGGGTTTCTCGGTAGAACAACCACGCCAGACGGCTCTCCCCGTCCCAGCGGGCGTCTTTCCGAGACACGTCGAACCAGTCGTTGAGGGTCGGGACGACGTCCAGCCCGGACATCGGCGCGCGCACGACGGGCGTCGGGACCAGCACGCCCGTCGGCATTCGGCAACCCAGGAATCCCGGCCGGACCTGGCCGTCCTCGACCCGACCGGTCCCCAACACACAGAGGTCTACGCGGGAAGCCAGGTCCGCTTCCGCCGACAGTGCCTGCCGTAATTGCCCCAGCCATGCATCCAGGCCCTGGGTCTCGACCGAGGGGTCCGACAGTCGGAAGATGCGGGCGATGAAGGCCTTTTCCCGGCGGGCCTGATGGTAAAGGAGTCGGTCCCGAATGCGGGCGACTTCCGGGTTCAGGGCTTGGACGGACGGGGGTGCCTCTATCCATGTATGAAACCCCCCATGCAGGCCCTCCAGACCGACCCCGTCGCTTGGGCCCAAGCCATACGTTTGGTACAGAGCCCGGCGAAACACGGCGCTCAGGGGGACTGACGAGGGACCCGCCCGGACGCCGTTCCAGAAAGCCGCCCAGTTCCGATCTGGGTCGTCGTACACGGGATACACCGCCGAAAAGACCGCCGCCCCGGCCAGGAGGGCCTCCAGGTTCGGCCACGGCGTCTGGCCCGGCGTCTCCAGATTCAGGTCCGTGTAGGCCAGACGGTCGGCGATGACCAGAACGACATGCAACCGGCTGTTCAGGCGGCGGAACTCCTCAAGGGTCTCGGCGGGGTTTTCGACCGGCGCCCACGGGGGCGACGTCTCCGGAACGGTCCGGTACAACATGGGTTCGACCAGCCAGACCTGGCCCGCCGGAACGTCCTGGGGTTCCAGCACGATTCTCAAGACGGCCCACTGCCGGGCCAGGGGACTCAGGTCGACTTGGAAGGACCGAACCGCGTGGGCCAGCTCCGTAGCGGAGACGGCCGTCGGGGGCAGGAGGTCGATGGGGGGCATCCCTTGGAAGGGCCGGAGGCCCTGGACGTGAACCTGGACGGTCCCGGACGGGACGCCCTGAGCACCTACACCCCACGCCAGAACGGTCCCCGGCGGGATCCATGTCGGAAATTCGACCTGGAGCGAAGAGCCCACAGGCAGGGTCCGGTACTGACGTCCGTGGATGAGGGTCTGGACCGGGGTCACCTCCCCACCGGGGAGATTCAGTCGCTCCGGTATCGTTAGGAGGTAGACGACGTCATACGGCCGAGAAGGCATACCGGTGAATTGACAGCCGTAGAGAACCGTGAAGCCCAAGGTCACAGGGAACCATCGGCGTCCTCGGAACATAAAAGACATCTCCACCCTGCAAGAGAATATCGGGCATTGTAGGTTCGGTCTGCTGACATCCCCCTTAGCCCCTTGTCGGGGAAGCGGGTTCCGCGGGGCCGCCCACCCCTCACAGGCGGGAGCCGTAACCGGCCGCCTGCCAGTCCTTGAGAAACCGCTCCAGCCCGATGTCGGTCAGGGGATGCTTCAGGAGCTGTTCGAAGACCTTCGGCGGGAGCGTGACGATGTCGGCTCCCAGGAGGGCCGCCTCCAGAACATGGAGGGGATGCCGAATCGAGGCGACCAGGACCTGGGTTTTGATCTGATAGTTCCGAAAGATGGCTACGGTCTGCCGGATGACCCGCATCCCCCGATGGGCGATGTCGTCCAACCGACCGACAAAGGGGCTGACGATGAAAGCCCCGGCCTTGGCGGCCAGAAGGGCCTGGACGGGTGTGAAGACGAGGGTCGTATTGACCCGGATGCCCTCTCGGGCAAGAACTCGGATCGCCCGAAGGCCCTCGGCTGTCATGGGGATCTTGACGACGATGTGGGGATCCAGAGCAGCCAGACGACGGGCCTCGGCGATCATCTCTTCGTGTTGCGTTGCCACCACTTCGGCGCTGACGTCCCCCTGGACGATGGAACAAATCTCTTTCAAGACTTCCCAGGGGTTTCCGCCCTGCTGGGCCAGCAGGGTCGGATTCGTCGTGACGCCGTCGATCACGCCCGTGGCCACCAGGCGTCGGATTTCGTCCACATTCGCCGTATCCAGGAAAATCTTCATCGGTCTGCCTCAGAGCCTTAGACCCCAGGTGTTCAGCGTCGGATAGTTTAACAGAGTGACGGGCCTCGGCGAAAGAGCCTCCCCCTTTACCCTCCCGGCCTCGCCCGCCGGAGCGGCGCTGTTTGAAGGGAAGGAGGCAGTCCGGCAACTACGGAGTGACGAAGGGACGGAGTAATGGGGTAAGGGCGAGAACCCCGTGGGCGCGTTTTTCGAAGACAAGTACCCGGTACCGGGCACCGGATTCGGTGTCCGACCTTCGGTTCTCGGCCCTCGACCTGGACGAAGCATGCGGCAAGGTCGTATCTCCCTCGCCCCTTATCCCTCCATGGCCGAGGACCGAACCGGAAACGCGCCCATGGGTCTTACATCCTGCATACCCTGTGTGCGGGTTTTTCGAAGCATGAGACGGGCATTCCGCCTGGTACCCGGGACCCGATCGACACCGAGGACCGAAGACCGAACCCGTCCATTGGAAAGCGCGCACATCGGGTTTGCACCCTGCATCCCACATCCATTCCTCCGACTCTTAGTGAACCCGTGCTTGCCGGGCCACGGGGGTCGACAGCGTTCACTCAGGACCCCGTCCCCGCACCCAGTCGCCGGCGGAGAAGGTCCAGGGCCATCTGGACGGACTGCTCCTTAATGAGCTCCCGGGTCCCGCGGAATTGAAACCGGCGGTGCGTCGTCCCGTCCGGACCGGCGACGGCGATGTGGACCGTCCCGACTGGCTTTTCCGGCGTTCCGCCCGCCGGGCCGGCGATGCCCGTGATGGCGACGGCCCAGTCGGTCCCGGCTCGCTGACGGGCGCCCTCGGCCATCTGCCGAGCGACGGGCTCGCTGACGGCGCCGTACCGATGGATCGCCTCGGGGTCCACGCCCAGGAGGTCCACCTTGGCCTCATTGCTGTAAGCGACGTAGCCCCGCATGTAATATGCCGAACTCCCGGCCACGTTCGTGATCCGATGACCCAGCAGGCCGCCCGTGCAGGACTCGGCCGTCGCCAGGGTCTGACCCCGGTCCCGGAGGCGTTGGCCGACGACTTCCTCGATAGAAACGTCGCCCTCAGCGTAAAGGTCGTCGCCCAGGACCTGCCGGAGACGCTCTAAGAGTCGACGCCACGCCGACTCGTCGTCCGAACCCGTCCATCGAATCTCCAGGTCGACCCGGGCTGGGCCGGGCAGGATCGACCACGTCACGTCGGACCGGTCCAGAAGGGCCTGGACTCGTTCGGCGATGCGGGACTCGGGGACACCGCTGGTCCGCAGGAGGACCCGCCTCGGCGGCGGATGGGTCACCCGACGGCGCAAGCGCGCTTCCAGATGTGCCTCGTAGACCCCCTGAAGTTCAGGAGGCGGGCCGGGCAGGAGGACGTAGACGCGACCCTCGGCCTCGATCCACTCGCCCGGGGCGGCTCCGACCGGGTTCGGCAAGACCTCGGCACCCTCCACGACTTGAGCCATCCGAAAGACCATCGGCGGGAGCGATACCCCTCGGGCCGCGATGTCGGCCTCCATCCGACGACGCCACCCGACGTCCTCGACGACGGCCCGACCCAGCCATCCGGCGACGGCTTCCCGGGTGACATCGTCATGAGTCGGCCCGAGGCCACCTGTCACGATGATGACGTCCGCCCGATCCCGGAAAAAGGTCAGGCCGGCCTGAATCGCCGGAACGTCATCGGGCACGACGAGACGACCGACGACGCTCAAGCCCATGGCCCGCAGACGGGCCGAGAGCCACGGCCCGTTGGTATCCACGCGTCCGCCGTCCAGTAGTTCCGTCCCGACGGTGATGATGGCGACCCGTGGGGCCTGCATCGGAATCCTCCTGGGGGACGACCCGAGTGCAGGATAGGGGATGAGGAACGGGAGATGCAAGGTGTAGGATGCAGGATGTGAGCCCCATGGGCGCGTTTCCCGGTTCGGTCCTCGGGGCTCGGGATCCGGCCCTCGGCCATGAAGGGATTGAGGGAGATGCGACCTTCCCTCACCCCTCGGCCAGGCCGAGGACCGAAGGTCGGACACCGAATCCGGTGCCGATACCTGGTACCCAGTACCGGTCCTGTAAATTGCATCCCATGTCCCGCGTCCATCCATTGACGAAGCGGTAGTTTTTAGCTACGATGTTAACAGAATTGGACGTCACGGGCCATACGGACGGCATGGATGGAGCACTCATCCTGCATAGCCAGGGAGGTTCGTCATGAGGCGCGCATGGCTTTGGTGGGCCTTGGGGAGCATCCTCATCGGGGGTCTTGCCTGGTCCCAGGAAAGTGCGACGACGGGTTCCCTCTTTGGGAGGGTCACGGATCCTCAAGGCAAGCCTTTACCGGGTGTGGCCGTCACGGCCGTTTCCGAAACGGGGGTTTCCCGGCAGACCTTGACGGACGACAACGGCGAATTCGCCTTCCCCTTTCTGACGCCGGGGCAATACGAGGTCTTCTTCAGCCTGACAGGGTTTGCGCCTTACAAGGTCACCGTCACCGTGGCCCTGGGCCAGCGGACTTCGCTCCAGGTCACCCTGCGCCAGGAAGAGGTCGTCGAGGTCGTGGCGACGCCCGTCGTAGACGTCACGTCGGCGAGTGTCGGCGTGGCGGTGACGGACACCCTCATGCGGTCCGTGCCTGTGGGCCGCTCCTTCTCGTCAACGGCGTATATCGGGGCGGTGGCAACAAGCGGTTTCGGAGCGGCGAATCCATCCATCGGTGGCGCCACGGGGCTGGAAAATACATACATCGTCGAGGGTCTTTCCATCACGAACGCCGGCTACGGAGCGTTGGGTGCATACTCCATTCAACTCGGTTCGATGGGGTCGGCCATCCCCTTTGACTTTGTTAAGGAAGTCCAGGTCAAAAGCGGCGGTTTCGAGCCGGAATACGGCGAGGCCCTGGGCGGCGTCATCAGCATCATCACGAAGTCGGGCGGCAACCAATTGGCCGGCGATGTATTCGCCTACTGGCGGCCGGCGGCCCTGGAGGGGAGCCGGAAGCATACGGGTACGACGTTCGCTCCAGAGGTCTACACGAAAGGCATCACGAACTGGGACGTCGGACTCGCCGTCGGCGGCCGTCTGGTCCAGGACAGACTGTTCTGGTTCCTGGCCTTCGACCCGACTCAAGACCGCATCACCCGGGTCGCTCCCCCAGAGTTTCCCTTGGCCGACCTGGGGGACGTGACCTCGACCCGGTGGACGTTCCCCTATTCGGGAAAGTTGACCTGGAACGTGAGTGCCGATCACATCATCGAGGCGACGGCCTTCGGCGATCCGGGTCGGATGCAAAAAGGGCTGTGGTTCTCGCAGGCCTTCTTGGCCAGCCGTCGGGAAGATGCGGAGCTCGGCGCGACGTTCGGCGGCCACAATGCCCTCGTCCGCTGGACGGGTCTGTTCGGCGCCCACTTCCTGGCCGAGGCGACCGTCGGGTACCACTACGACGCCATCCGAAACCGAGACTTTTTGAATCAGGACTCCATCCAGGATAACCGGGGTCCCCAAGTCGCCTTAAAAGGCGGTTTGCAGGGGCGTCTGATTGACGGGACCAGCCGGATTCCTCAAGCGATCGCCAAGCTGACTTACCTCGCCCCCCAGCTCCTGGGCCGCCACGAGTTCAAGGTCGGCGTCCAGTGGCAACGGATCGAATGGGACCACACGTGGATTTTTCCGGGCGAGCCCAAGGAGTGGACGTACATCAAGACCGACACGGGGGAGCGCAAGAGCCAGCGATCGACGACGGGTCATCAGATCTTTATCGATCGGATCGATGACCCTGCCCTTTGTGGCCGGGTCGGCCTTCCGGCTCCCTGCGCCCAGTTCCGCCTGTACCGAGATGGTCACCGGACGTCCCCCAATGCCCTGGCGACCCGGGGGACATACCTCTCGTGGTTTGCCCAGGATAGCTGGAATCCCATCCCGAACCTGACGTTGAAGTTGGGCGTTCGATGGGACCGGCAGACGCTGAAGGGTGCTGGGGCCATCGGCCAGGATATGACCATCAGCGACCAGTGGGCTCCCCGTCTCGGCTTCGTGTGGGATTTCCTGAACGACCGAAAGGGCAAAGTCTTCGGCTACTACGGCTGGTTCTTTGAAAAGATCCCGATGGACATCGCCGCCCGTTCCTTGTCGTCCGAGACTAACATCGAAATCTTGGCTCTGGCACCTCTCGACACACCAGCCGAGGCTTACTATGAGGTCCTGAATGACCTGTCCCGCCAGATCTTCGCTGGAGAATACGGCGCCGTCGGAATCCCCGAGTACGTGTGCGACGGCAAGCCGGGCTTTGACGTAGCCGGCAACCGTTACGACGACGACCCCGCCTGTATGGGCGTGCGCCTGAAGGGCCAGTACGTCGGCGAGTGGATGCTCGGCCTTGAACGGCAGGTCTGGAAGAACCTGGTCGTCTCCGCCCGATTCCAACGCCGGTGGATCGGGCGCGTCATCGAGGACATCCAGATGAATGCCCACGAGGACATCGTCGCCGGGCGGTCCGACTTCGGGACGTGGGTCATCACCAACCCGAGCGATAAGCTCGTGTGTAGGGAGCCGATCTACGACCCGACGGGCTTCCTCGTCGGTTGCAGTTCGCCCGGCCAGCTCTTCCCGAAGCCCGAGCGGAACTACACGGCCTTTGAGATCACGGTCACCAAGCGCTACAGCGATAACTGGCAACTCATCGCTTCCTACCGCTGGTCCCGCCTGCGGGGCTTCTACGCCGGCTACAACTGGCGGGAGCGGCGCTACACGGGATTCTGGATGAACTCGGCCAACCCGACCCCAATATCACGGGCCTGTTTGACTTTCCTTGCAATCCGGACCTGTTCCCAGACCTGAAGTGGACCTGCACGAGCGGTCCCCTGTTTGCCGACCGAACCCACGTGTTCCGGGTCTACGGTTCCTATACCCTCCCGATGGGCCTCAACCTGGGCGCTGGCGTGGCGGTCGAGTCCGGCACGCCAATGGGCCGGCTGGGCGCCCTCATCTACTACCCGCCGGGCACCCGTTACGTCGGACCCCGGGGTGGACTCGGTCGGACCGACGCGATCTTCAACGTCGACCTCCATGCCGACTACACCCTCAAGTTGACCCAGCGGAATCGCCTCACGCTGATCCTCGACGTCTTCAACGTCTTCAACCGGCAGGCCGCCACCGATAAGGACACGGTCGTTGAATTCACATACGGCCAGTATAAGGAGGGTATGACGGATGCCCAGATCCGGCAGATCAACCCTGACTACCTGAAGCCCCGGTTCTTCTCCCCGCCCTTCGCCGTCCGGCTCGGTGCCCGTTTGTCCTTCTGACCCCCACCGGGAGCCCTGCGCCCGCAGGGCTCCCTTCTCCTCATCCAAGCCCCGCACGCCCGAATGCGGGGTGCGTCATCCCGTGACGGAGTGACGAAGTGACGATGAGGTCCCCCTCCCAATTTGAAAAAGTTTGTAGAACACACCCCCGGAATCCGGACTCACCGTCACCCCGTCACTTCTATTACGGGTGACCGGTGAGATGCCGCCCGACATCTTGGAGCAGACCCCTACGAACTTTGGCATCTGTTTTGACAGAGCGGCTTCCGCAGCGGGAGGCCAACGACGGAGCCGCCGAACATCCAGGCGGGGCTCCCGACGAAGTCCGGAGGCCTTCGTTGGGGAGTCGACTTCCCGGGGGGATCGCTCCGGTCCCCCGGGAATCCCGTTTCCAGCCGGTCTTGCCGACCCGGTACGGCCGTCGCCAAGCGGCAAGTCGCCAGGGACGTGGGTAGCGTACCGCCGCCGTTACTCCGATGAGCCGACGGAGACGTACCGGGTAACCCAGGCCCGGGCCTCGTCGGGGTCTCGGACCCGGCCGTCGACCTGAGCGACCCACAGACCCTCGAGGATCTCCCGAAAGACCGGACCGGGCTCGAATCCCATCCGGCGGAGGTCGTCGCCCGTCAGGAGGGGCCGGAGCGTGCGCCATTCGGTCAGGTATCGGCGGGCGTACCCCCGGAGGGGCTCGTCGCTGATGGCCATCAGGAATAGGACGAGCTCGACGGGCCATTCCCGCCAGTGACGAGCGACCTCGCCGGGCGTCGCTTCGGGATGGCGGTGGTACCATTGCTGAAACTGCCGGAGGAGGCCCCGCCCCTCGACGACCAGACGGTGGACTTCTTGGGGCCACTGGAACGCTCGGATGACCGCCGGCCGGTCCTCATGGGGCAGGCGTTGCAAGGCGACGAGGGCCCAGAACGTCCAGGCGTCGGGCGGCTCAGTCCCGACCGTGACCCGCCACCAGTCGAATACCTCGGCGGCCCGCCGGACTTCTTCGAGGTCGGTCACGCGCCAGTTCCACCGGGGATGGAGATGCGACCAGAGTCGGGCCTCCGTCATCCGCCGAAAGACCTCCAGGATGGCCGGTTCGGACAGGAGGTACCGGAGTTCCAGGCCCTTGCGGGGACCCGGGAGTCGTTCCAGGACCCCGGCGTCCCGGGCCTTCTCGAAAAGGTGCTGGGTTTCGGGACTCAGCCGGAACCCGTAGCGGGCGGCAAACCGCACGGCCCGCAGGAGCCGGGCCGGGTCCTCAAAGAAGCTTACAGAGTGAAGGACCCGGATGAGACCGTCGTGGACGTCCCGCAGGCCCCCGAAGGGGTCGATGAGTTGGCCCCGCTCGGCGGGATTCAAAGCCAGGGCCATGGCGTTGATGGTGAAGTCCCGCCGGTAGAGGTCCTGGCGGAGGAGCGTCCCGACCTCGACCCGGGGCGGGGCGCCGGGGGAGTCGTAGGTCTCCGTCCGGGCCGTGGCAAAGTCGATCCGGAGGCCGTCGGGGAAGATCACGACGGCCGTCCCGAACTGTTCATAGGGGTGGACCCGGGCCCCGTGGCGCTCGGCCCAAGTCTGAGCCAGCAGGATGGCCGGGCCCTCGACGACGATGTCGATGTCTTGGGGGACTTGGTCCATGACGATGTCCCGAACCGTCCCGCCGACCAAATAGGCCCGCCAGCCCCGGGCCTCGGCAATCTCGCCGATTTCCCGAAAGTAGGCGACCCAAGACGGCGGACACAGCCGCTCGACCCGCCGCCAGTAGTTCATCGCCGGTGCCGTCGGCCGGGCCAGGCGCACGGCGCTCAACTGGAGCCAATCATAGCGGGCCCGCAGGAGGTCCATCCGGGTGATGAGGCCCTGAACCGGGCCGTCCGGTTCGGCGACCAGGACGATGCGGGAGCGATGGCGGAGGAGGGCTTCGGCGGCTTCGTCCAACGTAGCCTCCGGTCGGACGATGGGCGGCGGACCGGCCATGACCTCGTGGACCGGACGTTCGTCGAGGCCCATCGCCCGGGCCTGGTCCAGGGCCTGGCGGGTGACGAGGCCGACGATTCGGCCGTCGACCTCCACCGGCAGAGCATTGACCCGGAATCGATTAAGCAACTCCGTCGCCTGGGCCACGGTCGCTTTGGCTGGGACCGTCTGGACGGGGTGGGCCATGACGTCCCGGACCCGGGGTTCGGCTGGCAGGCGACGTTCGATCTCTCGGATCAGCTGCTCCTTGACCTCGACGGCGGTCTTCTGAGAAATGGAAGCCGAGCCGGCGTAAGCGTGGCCGCCGCCACCCAGTTCGGCCAGGATGGCCCCGACGTCCACGCGGCGACTCCGGGACCGCCCGACGACGTACACGTGGCGGGGCGTCTCCAGGGCGACGAACAAGACTTCGATCGGCACTTCGTCCATGAGGCGATGGACGACCAGGGCCAGGTCGGCGACGTACCGCTGTCGGTGGACGGCCGCGAAGTGGACCGTCACGCCGGGGACGGGCAAGACTTCCAGGTTTTGCCGAATGTCGGCCAGGACCTCGACCTGCTCCTCCTGAAGGGCGACGGTCATCCAGTCCCGGATCATCCGGACGTCGGCCCCCTGGGCCAGGAGAAAGGCGACGGCTTCCAGGTCGTCGGGGGTCGTTCCGACAAACGTAAAGAAGCCCGTGTCCTCATAGATCCCCAGGGCCATCAGGGTCGCCTCCAGGCTACTGACCGGGAGGCCCCGAGCCTGAATCTCCCGGACCAGGACCGTGGTCGTCGCTCCGTAGGGGGCCGTATGGACCTCCACGCCGCCCGGCAGGTCCTCGACGGGATGCGTGTCGTAGATGACCCACCGGATGGGGCGGTGGCGGAGGTCCTCATACACGGGTCCGATCCGACTCGGCGATCCGGCGTCGACGACGATGACCGTGTGGACGGCGTCGGTATCGACGTCCCGCCACGTATAGAACCGGCGGGTTCGGAAGTAGGGGTGCTCCAGGACCCGGCGGACGGCCGCTTCGCAGGTATCCGGCAGGACGGGGACGGCCTCGGGGTACAGGTACAAGGCGGCCAGCATGGCGCTGAATCCGTCCAGGTCGGCGTTCATATGGGTCGTCACGACGACTTCGGGTCGCACCATCCCCGGACCTCATGGCGGCTGAAGCAGGTAGCGACCCGGCAGGCCCCACTCCATCTGGTAGGCCGCCAGAGCCTCCCGAAAGCCCGGAACAGACACCGGCGGACGGCTCCGACCGGGCAGATAGGTGTAGACGGCTTCATAGTATGCTCGTTCGACCCAGACCGTTCCGACCGAGGCTCGACGGGCCAGGCTGGCGGCCGCCTCCATCGCCGTTCCCCACGCCTCGAATAGGCCCGATGGTCCCTCCAGGGACCACACGTCGCCGACGGCGGCGCCAACCCGAAACTCCAAGCGGGGCCGTCCCTTCATCTCGGGGACCTGACCCTTATGCAGGACCAGCCAGTAATAAAGAGTCCGGGCCAGACGGTCCTCGGTCGGTTCCCACCAAAAGACATAGAGCCCTGGGAGTCGCCACAAGACGGCATCAGGTAAAACACGGGCCTCCCACTGCTCGACGAGGTCCCTCCATCGAGCCAGGAAGTCCCATGTTTCCGTCCGAAGAGGGGGTTCCCAAAGCCCGGCATGGTGCCAGCCGCTTCCCCAGAAGACCCACACGGCGGCCGGCCGACGGATGGGCTCCCGAGGGACTCCTTCGGTCGGGGTCATCTCGCGGCGGCCCCAGAACATCGGCCACGTCATAGGTTCCACTCCGGTAGAAGGGCAATCGGGCAGGAAGGAGGCTCTTCCGGGGTTTTCTCGTCTCCCGCCCTTTAGGGCAGCCGAACCCTCCGGTCATGGGGGACAGGGATAGGGAACCCCCCTCCCCGGGAGCGGGACCTGGAGCATAATCCCCACCGCTGGGGTTTGGCCCCGAACCCCTTCCTACCCATTGTCCCTCTTAGTACGTTCGGTTAATTTCGATGGTGGCCTCGGTTCACTCCCCGTCATTCCACCATTGCTGAAAGTGAGGATATCACGGAGGTGAAGACGCAACAAAGGCGTATATACTCGATAGAAGGGGCGGGGTGGCGATAGTGGACGAGGCGATACGGCTGTAGGGCGATGGTCTGGATACGGGACCTCGTAAATTTAGGGGATCCGTCCCTTCCCGGATGGATGTCCGCCGAGGAGGTGTAGAGACCATGCGGATCCCGCCGTGGGCCGTGGGAACTCTTATAGGGAGCCTGGTCGTGACGACGGCTTGGGCCCAAGGAGCTTCGGCCCGCCTGGAGCTGGAAGGCCGCTTCTGGCATCCCGTCCTGGCGGCCCGAGCCCGGGCCGCCGTCGCCGACGAACCGGCGACCGACATCGACCTCAAGCGGGACCTGGGGATGAGGGACCGTGGGCTCTCAGAAGCCCGCTTGACTTGGCGTGTCGGCCGAAGGCACCGGCTTCGTCTTGCATACACCCCGATCGTCTACCAGGGCGACCGGATCGTCCAGACGACGGTCCGCTTTCGCGGCCAAACCTATGAGTTCGGTACGCGAGTCGCCTCCGAATTTCGTCTCCAGTACCTGCGTCTTGGATGGACCTGGCTGTGGCTGGACCTCGGTGGCGGGGTCGTCCGGCTGGGTCCCCTGGTGGACTTCAAGGGCTTTCGCGCGGAGGGCTCCCTGACGACCTCGGCTGGACCTGTCCCGATATCGGCCACCCGGACGTGGTGGGCTGGCGCTCCGACGTTGGGGGTAGCCCTCGACGTGCGACCCTCCGGCTGGGTCGGCGTGTTTGTCGAGGTTTCAGGTCTTCCAGCAGGTTCCTTAGGGACTTTCTGGGATGGGGAAATCGGCGTGCAGGTCACGCCATTTCGGCACTTCCGCTTGGTAGGGGGCTACCGTTACCTACGCGGGCAGGTGACGTCGGGCTCGGACTTTGTAGAGGCCACGATGGTCGGCCCCTTTCTGTCAGCGATCCTGGGGTTTTAGTTTAAGGCGGTAGGGCGATGTCCGGGTGCGGAACCCAACGTTGAGACGGGGGTATCAACGGATCTTGAATATGCGAACGACCTTCCCCAAGGCTTCGACGAGGACGTCTACGTCTTCCTCGTCGTTGTAAATGTAAAAGCTGGCCCGGACCGTGTTGTCCATCCCGAGGCGGTGCATTAGGGGCTGGGCACAGTGATGGCCCGATCGGACGGCCACGCCGTGTTCGTCCAGGACGTGGGCCACGTCGTGAGGGTGGGCCTTCTCGAAGGTAAAGGAGATGACCGCCAGGCGGGGCCCCTCCTCAGGACCGTACAGGCGAATTCCCGGGATCGGTCGGAGACGCTCCAGGGCATAGGCCAGCAGGCGGCGTTCGTGTTCATAGACCCGGTCCATGCCCAGGCTCATCAAGTAGTCCACGGCGACGCCCAGACCGATGCCGCCGGCGATGTTCGGCGTCCCGGCCTCATACTTCCAGGGCAGTTCGTTCCACTCGGCCCCTTCCGTCGTGACTCGGGAGATCATGTCTCCGCCGTACAGGAAGGGCTCCATCGCCTGAAGCATCTCTTCCCGGGCATAGAGGAACCCGATCCCCGTCGGTCCCAGCATCTTGTGGCCGGATACGGCCAGAAAATCGCATCCCAACGCCTGAACGTCGATGGGTAGGTGGGGGGCTCCCTGAGCCGCATCGACCAGCGTCACGACGCCCCGCTCCCGGGCCGCCCGGACCATCTCGGCCACGGGGTTGACGGTCCCCAGGACGTTGGAGGCCATCGTGAAGGCCGCCAGGCGGACCCGGGGGCGTTCGAGGAGTTCATAGTACTGGTCGAGGCGGAGCCGGCCCTGGTCGTCGACGTCTACAAAGTGGAGGCGGATGCCCCGAAACTTCCGCAGGAAGTGCCAGGGGACGATATTCGAGTGGTGTTCCATGATCGTCAGGACGACCTCGTCGCCTTCCCGCAAATTCCATAGGCCCCAGGCGTGGGCGACCAGGTTCATCGCCTCCGTGGCGTTGCGGACGAAGATGATCTCTCGCCACGACCGGGCACCGATAAAGCGGGCGACCTTCTTGTGGGCTTCTTCGTAAGCGACCGTCGCCTCGTGGCTCAGGGTGTGAACGGCTCGGTGGATGTTCGCGTTGTAGGATTCATAGAACTGACGGACGGCGTCGATGACCGCCCGGGGCCGTTGACTGGTGGCGGCATTGTCGAGGTAGACCAGACGGCGGCCATGGACCTCCCGCCGGAAGATGGGGAAGTCGGCCCGAATCACGCGGGGATCGAATCCCACCGTCGGCTGGGTTTCCTGCATGGGCACCCCCCATAAGCATCTATTCCGGTTCGATGTCGACCCAGACCTCCTGACCCTCCAGACGGACGGGATAGGTCTGTACGGGGACGAAGGCCGGAAGGGACAGGACCTCACCGGTCCGGATGTCAAAGCGGGCACCATGGTACGCGCATTCAATCACGTCGCCCTCGACGGTACCGTCATGCAGGGGATACTCCATGTGGGTGCAGACATCCCGGAGAGCATAGACCTCCCGGCCTTTCCGGATCAGGATGACGGGCTCCCCGTCCACGTCAAAGGGATAGGGTACGTCCTCGTCCTTCAAGACGTCCAGCATCGTCACCCGGATCCATCGGCTCATCGGTCCTCCTCATATCGGCCCTGGGAACTCTGGCTCGGGTTCGCCCGATGGTCCCCGTCCCGGTCGCCTTATTCCTCATCGGGCCAGCGGTGGATTCCGTACAGGCCTGCCTTCAGGACCTTCAGACCCAAGAGGGCGCACTTCAGCCGCATGGCGCTGATGGGGATCCCCAAGGCCTGCAAGACGTCTTCCTTGGTCATACTTCGGACTTCCTGCAGGGTCTTGCCCTTGACGAGCTCGGTCAGGATCGAGGCCGACGCCTGACTGATGACACAGCCCTTCCCTGAAAACCGGATGTCGGCGATGCGGTCGTCCTGCGTCCGAACGTCGATGCGGATCACGTCCCCACACGAAGGGTTGCCCTCTTCGTAAGAAATGTCGGCGTCCTCCAGGGTCCCATAGTTCCGCGGATTCTCGTAGTGGTCCAAGAGATACTCGTAAGCCTCGCTTTCGTACAGGCTCATGGCCGCCACCTGCCGAAAGACATCGACCGCATATTGTAGCACGACCTCACCGCCGACGGCGAATATTTCGCTTCCCCCTGAACTGCCTTTTGTCCCTCATCACCCGTTACTTGTCACTCCGTCCCTTCCCACTTCCGTTCGATCCCAGCCTGGATGCGCTGTCGAACGTCTTCCAGGGGGATGGCCTCGATGGCCGGTGCCAGAAATCCCTCGACGATCAGTTTCCGGGCCATCGTCTCATCCAGACCCCGGGACTGTAAGTAGAATAACTGCTCCTCGTCGACCTCGCCGACCGAGGCGCTGTGGCCGCACCGGACCTGATGGGCCTCGATCTCGAGGGCCGGGATCGAGTCCGAGTGGGCCCCCGGATTCAAGAGCATGATGTGGTCCTGGAGATAGGCGTCAGCGTTCTGGGCGACCGGTTCCAAACGGATCAGGCCATAAAAGACGTTGCGGGCCCGGTCCTTCATGACGCCCCGCATGAGGACGTGGCTCTTCGTATAGGGCCCCGTGTGCTGAACGAAGATCTGGGAGTCGAAGTGCTGACGCTGGTGACCGAACACGACGTGAATGTCGTGAAGTTCCGCCCCCGGCTCGGCCACCCGCATGTGATGGCGGCCTTGGGTGATGCGACTCCCGAACCAGCCCGTGGCCCACGTCAGCCGGGCGTCTCGCCGGATGCGGGCGTGGTGGAAGACGAAATCAAAACTCTCCTCGGCATCGTTCCAGATACACTGGATATTCAACTCCGACCGTTCTTCGGAAAAGACCTGGAGGCCGGAGATCAGGAGACCGGGGGTGTCCGGGACGTCGCTATGAGTCTCTACGAGGAGCGCACCTCGGCTATCGGGATAGGCCCACACGACAACGGGGAAGACGAGGGCCCCGTTCGGACGGGACCGCTGAATGCGGACGCCCAAGGCCGGCGGGGCCTCGGATACCACTTCCGACGGATGGAACTCGACCCAGAGGCCGTCGGTCCAAAGACCGTTCAGATAGGCGGCCGGCCGATTGGTTTCGGGGTCGACGAGGAACGAACCGTCTTCCCAGAAGCGCCGCAGGCGGTCATCCCCGGCGGCGGCCATCTCCCGGAAACGGTAGACCCGCAGGGCCGGCTTCCACCGGTCCGGGACGGGGTCGACCGAAATTCCTTCGTCCCGGACGATGACCCATACGTAGGAAGGGTCCAGGCCCCAGTCGGGCCGGGGGAGGACCCGCCACTCAGCAGGGGCCTCGTAAAGTTCCGGCTGAAATCCCCGGAGACGGGTGTAGCGGGACTCCGGCCAGCCGGGCTGTTCCTCGGCCCACTGCCAGCACTGCCGACGCCAGGCCTGAAGCCATTCGGGTTCGGCCTGGGACCGGACCCATCCCTCGAAGTCCTCCCGGCTCCGCAGGACGCTAACGGTCGGGATGACGGCGTACATCGGGCGGTCCTCCGTTGCTTTCAGAGACGGTTCCCCTTAGACTATACACGTCTTGCGAGAGAGGCGGCCTTCACCGCCGGGCCAAAAGAAAAGAGAGTGGGGGCCATTCCCCGCTTGGGGGAACGGCCCCGTCGGTGATTAACCGACCGCCCCCTCCATTTCGAGCTGAATCAGCCGATTCAACTCGATGGCATATTCCATCGGTAGGACTTTCGCAAAGGGCTCGATGAAGCCCAGGACGATCAGGGCCAGGGCCTCGGCCTCCGTCAGGCCCCGGGACATCAGGTAGAAGATCTGGTCGTCGCTGATCTTGCCGACGGTCGCCTCGTGGGCGATCGTGACCCGCTCCTCCTCGATCTCCATGTAGGGATACGTGTCCGACCGGGACTTCTCGTCCAGGATGAGGGCGTCGCACCGGACGTTGACCTTCACACCGACGGACCCCTTGGGGACTTTGACGAGGCCCCGGTACGTCGTCCGACCGCCGTCCTTGCTGATGGACTTGGACGTGATCGTCGAGGTCGTGTAGGGAGCGGCGTGGATGACCTTGCCGCCCGAATCCTGGTGCTGACCGGCCCCGGCATAGGCGACGGACAGGATCTCGGCCTTCGCCCCCCTACCCAGCAGGTACACGGCCGGATACTTCATCGTGACCTTGCTGTTGTGTGCAAAAATCCCGTTGGCGATAAAGTTGGCTGGACCTTCGACCTCGATGTCGTAAGTGACTTCTTCACCGTCCGGCTGGACGGTCAGGACCCGAGCGAAGTAGACGGGCACGTCGCTCAGCGACTCATTCGAGAAGTACAGGAAATGGGTCATGTAAGTCTTGACGCCTTTCCCGAGAGGAAGTCGGTCTCGCCGGACATAAGTCGAAATCTTCGTGGGATTCATGCCGCAAGAGATGGCCAAATGCCAGATTTGTTCCAAGAGCTCCCGGTTCGCGCTTGTGACCGAAGTCTGGATGTGACCCTTCCGGACGTGGCCGTCGGCGGCGATATAGCCCTCAATGAAGGCCCGCTTCTGGTCCTGGGGCAAAGTAAAGACCCACCTGGGCACTTGCTTCGTCTTGGCCGTCCCACCGAAACCCATCTGCCGGAAGAAATCGACGAGCTCCACGGAATTCACACGCAGGGTAACACCCCGTCGGGTCACCTCCACACCGAAAAGTTCCTTCAGGAGTCGTTCGACCTTCGCTGCCGCCGGGTCGTCGGAGGCGACTGCAAAATACACCCGCGCAGAGTCCATGTAACCGTCGCCGGTATAGAACCCGAAAAGCCACATGAGCCGCTCGTCGGTCAACTCGGGGAATCGGACAGGCTTTCGACCCCGCACCGTCGGAGTAAACGCCAGTCGATAAGGCCGTCCGGCGTCAGGGAGTTGCCCGACAATGGCGACCTGGTCGCCGGGGCGGATCTCAGCCAGGGGCATCCACCGGAGGACCTGGACCTTGCCGACTTTCCGAAGGACCAGGAAAGGATGGTTATCCGTGGCCCGGACCTCCCGGCGATTTGCCAGGACCAGTCGGTAGACGGGACGCGGCGGATAGACCTCTTTTGCGACGACACGGCTCCGGACCAGACGGAGGTCCGGCGTTAGTGACCACACGAAATCCCCGACCTGGATATCCCGGATCGGTACGACGTCGTTGTTCTTGTAAACCATCGTGTCGCCCACCAGACAGCCCATATTGCCGTCGACCCATTCGACGGTGGCGTCTTCATAGGCGACGGCCCGCTTCGTCACGAGGTTGTAAACGTTCTTAGACCAGTTCTGGATCGTCGTGTACCGGACGTGGGCACCCCGGTGGGCGATGATCTCGACGACGGCCGAGTGGAGGGAGTCCCTCGAATAGATGGGGGCCGTACAGTTGTGGACGGCGAATCCACGAACTAGGTAAGAGTTGGGTCCTTCCACGTCCAGATTGAATACGAAGCCCTCGTAGGGAACACGCTCGATGGCCTCGATGGGAACAAGGAAGGCACCGTCAGTGGCCCGAACCTTGCTCCAACGCTTATCGGTCGTGTATACGATGATGTACTGGTCCTTTCGCCGGATGCGGTGGCCCTGGATCGTATCGATGCCACCCCGGCGGACCTGGATGCTGGCAAAGATGCCGAGGCGGGCCAGGAGTTCCTGCATCTGTTGGGCCAGTTTTTCCGAGGCCGTGGCGGCCCGGTGCATGACGCTGTTACCCTTGTCACATACGTTCCCGTCTCCCCGGAAATAGGCTTCGATCAGAGGCCGGAGTTGCTCGGCCGGCAACCGCATAAGGTCTGGACTGAGTTGCTTGTCTGCCGCCCCCTTCCCACAGGCCGCCAGACAGGTCTCGTAGAGGTCGCGCGAGTAAGTGATGATGTTGACGGCATGCCGCCCCTTCAGGGGAACGACGTAGGCCCGCTTCCCCGTGATTTGCTCAATCAGAGTCTTGACCTCTTCGATGATTTCCTTCTCATGTTCCCCGAAGGTGAAACAGACGACCGGCGTGTTGAGCCGCTTATGGATGAAGGCCGAACCCTCGGCCAGGTAATAGCCCAAGAGGCGCAGGAGTTCCGGTGGGTACTTCGGATCGTAGTCCCCGGACCGGACCTTCGGGAAGACTAAAAAGTCACCGACCTCCAATTCGCCGGCTGGCACGTACTGGGGCTGGGCGGCCCGAAGCTTTTTCGTACTAGCCTCCGGGAGCCAACCGTTCCGGGGACGCCGACGGACGAGCACGTCTCGCCGACGGATGACCCATACGGGATGTTCCGGCGTCAGTCGGAAGGCGTTGTAAGGAGAGACGGGTCGAATCGTGATCAGTTCGCCCCGATAGGGCCGGACCATGACGGCCCGGACCCGGACCGGACGCCCGTCCTGGGCGATGACATAGTCTCCGGGTTTCAGGCTCTCGATGTTGACCCAGCGGTCGCCGAGACTGACTTGCTCGCCAGCCGGTAGGCAACCCTCGATGTAGTGGACATAAGCCCCCGCGTCGGCGATGATGAGAGTCCGCTCGAACTGGCCGACGTTTTCGGCGTTGATCCGGAAGTAGGCCTGCAGGGGGATGTCGACCCGCACGCCGGGCGGCACATAGATGAACGACCCCCCGCTCCAGACGGCGCTATTGAGGGCCGCAAACTTGTTGTCCTCCGGCGGGACGACCGTCCCAAAGTACCGACGGACCAAGTCGGGATACTCCCGAACGGCCGTGTCGGTATCGACGAAGATGACGCCCTTCTTGGCCAGGTCCTCCCGGATGTGGTGGTACACGACCTCGCTTTCATACTGCGCGCCGACGCCGGCCAGGAACTTCCGCTCCGCCTCGGGGATGCCGAGGCGTTCAAACGTCCGCCGGATCTCCTCGGGGACCTCGTCCCAGGACCGGCCCTTCCGGTCCGTCGGACGGAGGTAGTACGTGTATTCGTCGAAGTTGAGGCCGCTCAGGTCGGCCCCCCAGGTCGGGAGGGGCTTGCGGATGAAGATCTCATAGGCCCGCAGGCGGAATTCCCGCATCCACTCGGGTTCGCCCTTGATGGCCGAGATCTCGGCCACGATCTCCCGAGTCAGGCCCTTGGGCGTCCGGTAGACGTACTGGACGTCATCCCGGAAGTTATAACGGCTGTAGTCGAGGTCGAGAAAGCTTGGATTTCGGCTCGCCATGTCGGTACCTCCTGGGTCAGGCGGGACCCGCAGGGGACGATTCGGAGGGGGTCGGCAGTTCGGGGAGGAGTTCCCGAAGGAATCCCTCGTAGCCCAGTTCCTCCAGGCGGAGGGCCAGGGACTTGTCACCCGTGTGGACGATCCGGCCATCGACCATCACGTGGACGTAGTCGGGTTCGAGGTAGTGCAGGATGCGGGGGTAGTGGGTGATGATCAGGATGCTCATGTCGCCGTCCCGTTGCGCCTGGATGGCCTCGGCGACGATGCGAACGCTGTCGATGTCGAGGCCCGAGTCGATCTCGTCCAGCAGGGCCATCTTGGGCCGGAAGACCATCATCTGAACGACCTCGGCCCGCTTCTTTTCGCCGCCCGAAAAACCGACGTTTAGGTGCCGCTGGGCGAAGTCGGGGTTCAGCCGGACGGCCTCCAGGCGTTCCCGCAGAAACCGGCCGAAGCCGAGGAGGTCCCGGGGTGCCGGGCTTCCGTCGGCGCCAGCCTTCCGGCGGGTCGTCAGGGCCGTCCACAGGAAGCGGCCCATCGGCACGCCCTGAATTTCCTGGGGGTACTGGAAGGCCAGGAACATCCCGGCCATCGCCCGCTGGTGGGGCTTCATCTCCAGGACGTTCTGGCCGTCGAGCCAGACCTCACCTTCGGTGACCTGGTATTTGGGATGGCCCATGAGGGCCAGGGCCAGGGTGCTCTTGCCGGAGCCGTTCGGCCCCATGATGGCGTGAAGCTCGCCGGGGTACACCGTCAGGTCCAGGCCCCGGACGATCTCCCGGTCTTCGACGACGACGTGCAGGTTACGGATTTGGAGCCGGGGGCGTCGAACAACGTGCATGAAGGACCTCCATCGGTTGGGTGGGTAGGGGCAGTAGGTCGGCCAGGGTCGTCGACTCCAGGGTCTTGAGGATGACCTCCTGGAGTCGGTTCCAGAACCGGAGTTGAGCACAGTTCTGGGAGATGAAGTAGCACTCTTCGGCCCCGAAGTAGCATTCGAAGAGGTGGAATTCCCCTTCGACGGCCTCAAAGACTTCTCGGACCGTGATATCCTGAGGGCGTTTGCGCAGGACGTAGCCGCCGTCTCGGCCGACGGTGGAACGGACGAGGCCTTTTCGGACGAGGCGGTTCATGATCTTGGCCAGGTAGGGCTGGGGGACGCGCGTGGACTGGGCGATGTGGTGGAGGTCACCGGTCGGGTAGGTTCCCAGGTAGACGAGGGCCCGGATGGCGTAGTCGAGGGAACGGCTGATGCGCACGGTACCTCCACGGTCCGGGTCTTTCTAAACCTGGACAACCCGGACTCAATTTGTCTACTTTATGATAGGCCCCTCTCCCCCCTTTGTCAAGGGAGACCCCCTTTAAGAAACGGATTAGGTGCCGGGTATCAAGGGACCAGGTTCCGGGTGCGCGGTACTCGTCCTGCTTGCCCCGTCCCCGGTTACCTGTCCCTCCGTTCCTTCGTCCCCCCGCCCCTTCCGTCTCGGCTATAATGCCCCGAAGGAGTCACCCCTATGGCGGACCCGACCCACGTGGCCCACCTCGAGACCGGCGACTGGAACGAATGGCGGGCGGCCCACCCCCATATCACGCCCGACCTGAGCCGGCTGGATTTGGCCGGCCGGGACCTCCACGGCTTGAACCTGCAAGGGACCGTCCTGCAGTCCACCAACCTCGAGGGCGCTGACCTCTCCGGTTGTGACCTCCGGGGCGCCCAGCTCCGCATGACCCGGCTGAACCGGGCTTGCCTTCGGGACGCCGTCCTGGACGGTGCCGACCTGAGCTTTCAGAACCTCTTAGAGGTCGACCTGACGGGCGCCTCCCTGCGGCATGTAGACCTCCGCAACAGCGAGCTCCACGGAAGCCGCCTGGACGGCGCCGACCTATCTTATGCCCGTCTGGACGGTGTTTCTATGGAGGGGTGCTCCCTGCAGAACGTCCGCATCTTCAAGGCCTCCATGCTCCGGGCCCGCATCCGAAGCGCCGACTTCACCGGAGCCCTCCTGGAGGAAGTCGACCTCTCCGAAGCGGACGCCCTCGAGACCCGATGGCGGGAGGCCGAGTGGAAACAGGTTCTGGCCCAGCGGGCGAACCTGACCCGGGCCAACTTCTATCGGGCCCGTTGGGACCAGGTTCAGCTTCAGGGTAGCCAGCTGAACGGGGCGAACTTGCGGTTCCTGCAGGCCCACCGCGTCCAGATGGAGGGCGTCGCCCTCGAGGGAGCCGACCTGACAGGGAGCCGATGGTCCCACTCCGTCCTCCGGCGCGTGACGGCCCGCCACGCCCAGGTCGATGAGGCCGTGATGGACCAGGTCAGCCTGGACGGGAGCGTCTGGGACGGCGTCGATTTCCACACGGCCCGCCTGACGGCCGTCACGTGGACCGGAGCCCGGCTGAACGGCTGTCGTTTCATGGGAATGAACCTGCGGACCGTCGACTTCCAACAGGCTCAGCTCGCCGGTGCCGACTTTACGGAGGCCGACCTGCAGGGCGCACGCCTCGATCGGGCCGACCTCCGGGGGGCCCTGTTCCGGCGGGCGAACTTGGAGCGGGCCAGCTTCTTCGAGGTCCAGGCCCCGCAGGCCGACTTTGGGCGGGCCAACCTGGGACTGGCCGACTTGCGGGGCGGTTGCTTCCACCACGCCGACTTCCGTTTCGCCATCCTCATGGGGGCCGACCTGACGCGAGCCCGGATGGACTACGCCCAGTTGTCCTATGCGGACCTAACGGCGGCCCGTGTCCTACGGGCCTGGTGGTGGGGAGCCGACCTGGCCCACGCCCGGGTCCGGGGTCTCCGGGTCTGGCGAGTCTTGCTTTGGATCGGTCGGCTGTTCTTCACCGCCCGTCGGAAGGTCCGGGGGCTTCGGCAGGCGCGCGAAGAAGCCCGCCGGCGAAAGGCGGAAGAAGTCTTGCGGACGCGACGGAGTCCGAGGTGACCCATGTCCCGACGCAGGGGCGAGTACTTAGACCCGAGGACCGTCCGACGCTTCGGCCTGCTCGTGAAGTACCACCATCCCCGAGCGCCCGAGACGACCGCCCGGGTCATTCAAGAGATCCGGGCCTCCGGGGGGCAGGCGTACCTCCCAGAAGAGTACCGGGGTCGTCTGGGCGAGGCCGTCGAACGGGTCGTCCACTGGCTCCCCCTCGCCGAGCTGGCCGCCGCCATCGACTGTATGGTCGTCATCGGCGGCGACGGGACGTTCCTTCAGGCCGTCCGGAGCATCGCCGGCCGTCCCATCCCCGTCCTGGGCATCCATCTGGGACGACTGGGTTTCCTGACCGAGGTGACGGTCGAGGAGGTCCCAGCCGTCTTCGAAGCCTTCCGTCAGGGCCGCCTGCAGATTCAACCCCGGGCGCTTCTTCAGGCGACCATCGAACGGGCGGACGGAAGCGCCTGGGGTCCCTTCATGGTCCTGAACGACGTCGTCGTGAACAAATCGGCCCTGGCCCGGATCATCGACCTGCGGGTGACGGTCGACGGGGAATTTCTGACCAACTACCGGGCCGACGGCCTGATCATCGCCACGCCGACGGGTTCGACGGCCTACTCGCTTTCGGCCGGGGGGTCTATCGTGTATCCGACGGTCCCCGTCATCCTGCTAACGCCCATCTGCCCCCACGCCCTGACCCAGCGGCCGATCCTCTTGCCGGACACGGTCCGAGTCGAGGTCGTCCTGGAGGCCGAGCATGAGGACGTCGTCGTCACCCTGGACGGCCAGCAGGGGTACCCCCTGGGCTTTCGGGAGCGAGTCGTCCTTCAGAAGGCCCCGACCTCCCTTCGGTTTGTGACCCATCCCGATCGGTCCTTCTTCGAGACGCTTCGCATGAAGCTGAAGTGGGGGGAGTGAGGGACGAATCCCGTGGCGGGAAGGAGAATGGCGATGCCCGGAGCGGCGGGACTGCCCCTCACGGAGGCCGTCCTGCGGCGGTATGAACGGCTCATCCGACGGACCGAGACGACCCACTCGATGGTCCTGGAGGGTTTCCGGTCCGTGCGGGAAGCCCTGGAATATGCCGATGACTCGCCGGTCGGGCTGGTCGTCGAACGGTCCCGCCTGACGAGTCCCGACTGGAAGGGTATCCAAGCCGCCCTGAAACGGCATCGGGAAACGCCCGTCTATGTGTGCACCGAACCCCAGATGAAGCGCCTCTCGACCGTCGAGACGCCTCCCGGCCTCCTGGCCATCTGGTCCCGGGAGCCGGAGCGGTCCTGGCCGCCTCGGGCGGAGGGTTACTACGCTTACTTCTACCAGATCCGGGATCCCGGTAATCTGGGGACGATCTTCCGGACGGCCCTGGGAGCCGGCCTTCGGGGTCTCCTCCTCTCGCCGGGCTCGGTGTCCCCCTACAATCCGAAGGCGGCCCGAGCCAGCATGAGCGCCTGCCTGCGGGTCCCCTTCTGGACGGACGTCCGACCGGAGGCCCTTATCCGCTGGTATCAACAGGACGGGATGCCCCTCATCGTCATCCATGCCGACAAGCCCCACCCCCTTTGGGAATTTCGGTGGCCGCCGCGTGGGGTCCTCGTCTTCGGCGGGGAGACGGCCCCCCTCCCGGAGGTCCTTTCGTCCCTGCCGGGCGCCCACGTTCCCATGCTGGCGCCGATGGACAGCCTTAACGTGGCCGTCGCCGCTACGGTCGCCTTCTACGAGCGCCTCCACGCCCGGTGGCACTCCCGCCGGGACGCACCCTAGGGCTCTGGTAAGCTATGGATGCAGGATACATCCCCGATGTGGGCGTTTTCCGGTGGCCGGCCTCGGTTTTCGGTCCTCGGCGTCGATCGGGTTCCGGGTCCCAGTACCTGGCACCTCTACATTATTCCCACATCCCAAATCTTAACAAGGCACCCCGGGATTTCAACTTTTTGAGACGTCGTGTGAATTGAGGTAAGCGCGCGAGGCATCCCCATGACGATCTAAAAAGTTTATAAGTACTGTCTTACGTTTCAGTCGGAAGTTCTATAATTCTCTTATCCATGCTTGTGTCATCCAGAATGCACAAACACCAGCAGGTACCGATGCACGAGGGTGAGGCTCTCGTCGGACGGCTGCCGCTCTGCCCCTTCGGGTACGACAATCACGATTTCCCGCAGTCGAAGGGCAGTCTGCTCCCTCAGCGCTTCGTAGGCCAGTAGCGCCAACGGCTGTACATAGCCGTTGACACGCACGTCCTGCGTCTCAATGACAAACGTGGCGTTACGTGGAAGCGCAACGGTGACGGCGTCGGCCAGTCGCTTCAGCGTAGCAACGTAGCGACCCACTTCTGGCTCGGTCCACGAGCGGCCATCGTTGGGGAAGCGGACGAGTGTAACCGAACACGGTGACCCCGAGGGGGCATTTACTTCACCGTCTACGCCACCCAGTTGGATCTCTGCGATAGACCCATCTTGGGGAGCAAACCGAGCCAGCAAGTTGCGGCGGATCTCAGCTGACACGCGCTCGGGCGGAAATCGCCACACTGTCGTCGTCTCCAACTTTTCGCGAGTACTCTCCCGCACGCACTCTATCCGCACGACCTGCGAGAGCGGCACGGGCCATGAGCGATGGGACTCGGTAACGACAGGCACGATCGGTTTTTCAAACACGGGTAGGTATTCGTGAGCAAGCAGTAGGAAGTTCCATTTGATGCTGTTCTCATACCAAAAGCCCGTCGTCCTGCAGTTATGCTGTCGCTTGATGATAAGTTCCTTTAGCCGAAAACCTACGTTCAGAAACAGGCGAATGACTTGAAAGCCTATCGGCACGACCTGTTTTTTCCAGCGCGTGTCCCCGATGAGCACAGCGCAATGCCGCCCATATTTGAGCACGCGGAAGCACTCCGTAGCGACGGCATGCATAGCGTTCAGATAGTCTTCATGCGACAACTGCGATAGGTCGCCGTCCACCGCCGCCGAATAGCCGATGATACCTGCATAGGGCGGGTGCGCGCAGATCAGGTCCACGCTGTTGGAGTCAATGTCCCACAGGTCACGGGCGTCGCCCACCTTCACATCGGGTTCATATACCGTGAATCCATTCAAGACCGACGCAGGTGGGGTGAAGTCCAGATTGGCCAGAGTCATCTGCACGGCCTTCGGGTTGATGTCACGGGCGATACAACGCCGCCCCAGTAGCTTGGCTTCCACTGCCGTCGTCCCTCCGCCCACAAACGGGTCCAGCACGACTTCGCCCGGTCGGGAGTACCGCAGAATTAGGTTGCGCGGGATATAGGGCGACCAGTTACCGCGATAGCGTCCGTCATGCGTTGCCCAGTTGCCGCGCTGCTTAAAGCTCCAGACGGTGGTCGTCTCAAGGCGGAAGTTTTTGGGCTGCCAGTGGGTGATGCGCTTGGGAGGCGCTAAGAGACTGACGTTCGCTCCCGTCGCTTCCGTGACAAGGCGTTCTAAGGAGCGAAATGAGATGCCGTAACGCGCACCGATGTCCACGTCGGGAAGCCCGCTTTGCTTCGCCTGAAGCACCTCGCGCCTCAGAGCCTCCTCCCCATGGACTTCCTGGAGATGTATCCCTAACCTTTCCGTAATGCCCATCCCGCAAATGGGGCACACGGGCATAGTCGACTCCCCCCTCTTCGTCTCGCGTCCGTCTGTATCCTGCATCCATTTCAAAACTCGTCCCTCCGTCACCCCGTAAGGAACTCCGCTCTTGCGGGCGGTGACGCCGGTGCCTTACTCGGCCTGCAGGAGGAGGGCTTGAAAATAGGCCGTCTCGGACACGCTCAGGAGGAAGGGATGGTCCGGGGGCTGATGCCGCCATGCCAGGCTACGGAACCGCCGGGGCAGGCTGGCGGCCGCTTGGTAGACGACCCGCGCGAAGGTCTCCGGCCGGACGTGGTGGGAGCAGGCGCACGTCAGGAGCCATCCGCCGGAGCGGACCAGACGCATCGCCTGACGGTTGAGCTCCCGGTACGCCCGAAGCGCATTGGGCAAGGCCCGCCGAGACGGGGCCAGAGGCGGCGGGTCGAGGACCACGACGTCAAAGCGGGCCCGCTGGCGGGCCAAGTGCCGCACATACTCGAATACGTCGGCCTGGACCCACTCGATGCGGTCCTGGACGCCAAGCCGTCGGGCCTGTTGCTCGCCCAACTCGAGCGCCTTTCGGCTGGTCTCGACGGCCACGGCCCGTCGGGCTCCCCCGACGACGGCCGCCAGGCTGAAGCTCCCCGTGTAGGCGCAGAGGTCCAGGACCGTCCGGTCCCGGGCATGACGGCCGACCCACAGGCGGTTCTCCCGCTGGTCTAAGTAAAAGCCCGTCTTATGGCCCGCGGCCCAGTCGACGAGGTATTCGACACCGCCCTCCCGGATGGTCAGAACGGACGGGACGTCGCCCCAGAGGACGCCGGCCCGGTCGTCCAGGCCTTCCGCCTGCCGAGCTCGACCGACGCTCTTCTCGGCGATGCCCTTCACGGGGAACCGTCGCAGGGCCTCGACGATGGCGTCCCGCTGGGTGTCCATCCCCAGGGTCCAGATCTGGAGAACGACGTAGCCGTCATAGTAGTCGACGACGAGGCCCGGCAGACCGTCGGCTTCGGCGTGGACCCACCGCCATGCGTTCGTGTCCGGCCACTCCGTCAGCCAGGCCTGCCGGAGGTTCCAGGCCCGTTGAAACCGCCCATACCAGAATTCGGCATCGACCCCCGTCCGTTCGTAATCGACGACCCGGAGGACGATCTGACTATGGGGGTTAAAGTACGCCAGGGCGATGAAGTCGCCCGATTCCTTCTCGACAAGTCGAAGCCACGCACCGGCGGGCAGGACGGGCAGGCCGGCCGCTTCCCACTCGCCGCGGCGGACCCAGAGTCGACCTCGCCGGATCCGGCGGGCCAGCGAACGGGGGACCGAGACGACCGGACCCACGAATACCTCCTATGGAGGGGCAAGATGCAGGATGTCGGCAGTACGGCAATACAGGCAAACCCCATGCACGCGTTTTTCGGAACATGAACCGGGAATCCCGCCGGTATCCCGGCCTTCCATTCAGTGTTGGGTACCGGGTTCCAGGTGCCGGGTCCTGGTACCTGGGACCTGATACCCGGTACCGGATCGACACCGAGCACCGAAGACCGAGCCCGGCTACTGGAAAGCGCGCACACCGGATAGGCAACAATTACTACTTCGTCACTCGTCGCTCCGTCACTCCACCCCCTTTCGGAGGACTCCGTCCGCCAGCAGGGCAACGAGTCGGGGGTCGTCGTTGGGCATGGGGGTCCGGGTCAGATGGAGGCCTATCGCCCGGGCCTCAGCCTGGGCCTCGACGTCGATATCGTATAGGACCTCCAGGTGATCCATCAGGAATCCAATAGGCGCCACCAGTACATGCGTTCCGCCGTTCTTCCGGTACTCCCGCAAGACGTCCAAGAGGTCCGGGCCGAGCCAGGGCTCGTTGCCGCCGCCGGCGCTCTGATAGGCCGTCGTCCAACGGGTCAGGCCGCACCGCTCGGCCAGGGCCCGGGCCGTCGCCTCGAACTGGACCGGGTAGGGGTCATCCCACCGGCGGATCCGTTCCGGCAGGCTGTGGTTCGTGAAGACGACGAGGGCGTCTTCCGGGAGGTCCCGCCGGGCCGCCTCGATGCGGTCCTGCCACAGGGTCAGAAACAGGGGATGCAGATGCCAGTCGTCGATGAAAGACCACGTCATGGGGTCGGGTAAACGCTGATTCGCTTCTTGGACGATCCGGTAGTAGCCGTCTGTACTCAAGCGGGAGCGGAAGGGTGCCAAGGCCAGCCCGACAGCCTGCCGGAGGCCATCCTGAGCCATCCGAGGCACGACGTCTTCGATGAAAGGGGGCGAATGCTTCATAGCCCAGTACACGCGAAAGCCCCCCGGACGGGTCTGATCCAGAGTATGCTGGAGGCTGACGGCCAGACGCTCCGTAATGCCATACAGGGGCGAGCCGCCGATAGCCTGATAGCGTTCCTTCAAGTGTCTCACGTCCTCGGCGTCGGGGTCCGTCCGGCGATAGTACTGGAGGATGTGGCGTAGGTAGGCGTAGATGGCCCCGTCGTCCATCGACGGCGAGCTTCCGTAGGCCATCATGAGGACGCCGACGGGAGAGGGCGGCATGACTTTACCTCCGGGATATCGGCTCATAGAGTAAGGAGTGACCCCGCATACCGCATTGTCGGATTGCCGAATCGCCTCGGCCCCTCATGAAACTCCGCATGGGCTCTATCACCTCGTCACCCCGGCTACTGGCTTCACGAACATCGACTTCTTCACCGCGAACTCCGTCACTCCGTTACTTCGTCACCCCGTCCCTTCCTTAAGACGGGAGTTTCCGAAGCCGGAGCAGGGGTTCCCATCGGGGATCGATCACCTCCTCTGCGCAAACGCACGACTCGACGTTACGGTTCGCTCCGCAGGCTGGACAAATCCCTTGGCAGTCGACGCGACACAGACGCTTGATGGGGATCTGTAGGAGGATCTGTTCGTGGATCATGTTCCAGACGTCGATACGTTCCTGTTCAAAGAAGGCCGTGATGGCGTCTTCCGGATGGGTCAGCCGCTGGGAATGGCTTGGCGCTTCCGATAAGGGCAAATAGATGGAGTCGAATCGAACGTCGACGACCTGATCGAAGTCGGTCAAACAACGGTCACACTGCAATTGGACCTGCGTGCGGACCTGACCCACGACCCGGACCCGGTGGGGCGAGCCCGAAAATCGGACTCGGAAACGGACGGGCGCGATCAGGCGAACGTCGTCGGCGATCATCTCGAAGCGTTCGGGTTGAACCCGCCGACGAAGCTCCACATGAGGCTGGTCCTCTAAGGTGTGAACGAGGAACCATTCTCGGTAATACCGGCCTTCACTCCCGCCTTCAGGCATCGGTCGACCTCAGGGTCTACGATCACGCCCGTATATAGTTTAGGCAGTTGACGGTTCGAATTCAACGTTCGGGTCCTGGGCCGCTCCATAAGTCGCTTCATTGAACTCGACCGGTCGGATACAATAGCCGATGGAGGGGAACCCGACCGGAGGCGGATGAGCCAATCGTAGGGGGTGCTTAAAGAGGTCGGCCGGTATCCACCGGCTACCCATGATAAAAGTGACGGAGTGACGAAGTGACGAGGGACGGGGTGACGATGAGGAGCTTTGCATGCCAGGGGTAGGTCCTAGGGCTCTGTTAAGATTTGAAATGTGGGAATGGGGCACGGGTGCCAGGTACCGGGTAATCCGAATCCTGGCCATTTCTATCCTGCATCATGCATAGGGTGGCAAACTCCGGAACTTTTTCAAAGAAGGTCAATCCATCATCCGATGGGTAGCGTCGGGCCCCAGGAAGGAGTTTCATCCACGCCACACCGGTGATGAAAAGGCCATCGCACTTCCCGAGACAGCCATGGACCTCTGGCAAGAATTGACGCACGCTTGGCAAAGCCGGTATCCCCTCGTATGGGTCGCCTCCTGGGACGAGGCTCGGGTCGAACAGCGCCTTCAAGCCCTCGCCCGGGCCATCTTCCAGAGGCCGGACAGTCTACATGTCTGGACCTGCATCGCCGGATTCGGCGATTCGGCACCCGAGACCCGGGACCCGCTCCAGGCCCTGGAGTTCATCGAGACCCACCCCACCGGCGGCATCTTCATGCTGAAGGATTTTGCTCCGTGGCTCAATGGCCATCCGGGCCTCGTCCGCAAGCTCCGAGACCTTTACTACCGCCTGCGGACCCAGCCCAAGATGGTCGTGATGGTATCGCCCGACGCCCGGGTCCCGGAGCTCCTCAAGCGGGAACTCTACCTGATTCCCGTCGATATCCCGACGGAGGCCGAGATCGTTCAGTACCTGCAAGCCCTGCTTCGGGCCCATGCGGCCCTTCAGCCCTGGCAGACCCTCGTCCCCCGCCTGGCCGCCACGATGCGGGGCTTGACGTTCAACGAGATCTTTCACCTCGTCCAACGCCTCGCCCAGCGACCCCCTCGGCATGAACAGGACCTCTTCGAGACCGTCTTCGATGAAAAGGAACAGCTCATCCGCAAGGAAAGCGTCCTCGAGTATGTCCCGCCCCGTTGGACCCTTGAGGACCTCGGGGGTATGGACGTCCTGAAAGACTGGCTTCGCAAGCGGGCTGTCTTGTTCACGCCGGATGCCCGCCGTCAAAATCTCCCCCGACCCAAGGGCATCCTGATCATGGGCATCAGCGGATGCGGCAAGAGCCTGGCCGTCAAATGCGTCTCGTCCCTTTGGAGCCTGCCCCTCTTCCGCCTGGACATGAACCTCATCTTTTCGGGAGCCTACGGAGAACCGGAATGGGTCTTCCACCAAGCCCTCCGCCAGGTCGAGGCCATCGCCCCGGCTGTCCTGTGGATCGACGAAATCGAGATGGGCGTCGGACGCTACCATGAGACGGGCGGCGAAGGCCGGAGCCACATCTTTTCGAGCTTCCTGACGTGGCTCCAGGAGCGGGCCGGAGACGTCTTCGTCGCCGCTACGGCCAACCGGATCCACCTCCTGCCCGCCGAACTCCTTCGGAAAGGCCGCTTCGACCAGATCTTCTACGTCGACCTCCCCGATGACGAGGAACGCAAGGAAATCTTCCGTATCCACCTCCGCAAGCAGGGCGCCGACCCGGCCGGCTTCGACATGGTCGCCCTGGCTGCCATGACGAAAGGCTGGACAGGGGCCGAAATCGAGCAGGCCGTCGTCTCGGCCCGCATCGAGGCCCTCCATGAGGGCGTCCCGATGACGATGGACCATCTCGTCACGGCCATCGGTCAGATCGTCCCGCTGTCCAAGACGATGGAAGACCAGATTAAGGCCATCAAGGCCTGGGCCTATGACCGGGCGCTCCCCGCTTCCTCGAGCGCCGCGAAGCGTTACCGATAAAGGGGGATGTCGAACGACGGGGGAAGCGGTGTGAATCACGGAAGGGTCCCCGGAATCACCGCTTTGTGCCGTTCGCCCTCCGTCCCCCGCTGTTCGTCCCCGACGTTCGGAGGACGGATGTGGGTTCTGGGCCTGCTGGTGGGCTTACTCTGGCTGACCCCAACCCTCCGAGCCGATTTCCCATCACCGGCAGGCGACGAACGGGACCACGTCGGGTTCATCGGGGACTACCGCCTCCCCCACGTCCAATGTGCCTTCCGCCGACTCGGCCTTCGATGGACCCGGGTCGACTTCCGGTGGGACCAAATCCAACCAACCCGTGATGTCTTTGACTGGAGCGGTCCCGACCGTCTCGTCCGGAGCGCTCGGGACCTGGGCCTCCGCCTGATGGTCAACCTCGTCGGTACGCCTGCCTGGGCCAACGGGGGACAGACGCCCAACGTCCCGCCGCAGGACGTCCGGGACTGGGAGGCTTTCGTCCGAGCCGTCGTCTCCCGATATGCTCGCTTTGAAGGGACCGACTACGGCGTCCGCCACTGGCTCATCTGGAATGAACCGAATCTCCACAAGTTCTTTACGGGTACGGAAGACGACTACCTGGACCGCATCCTGATCCCCGCCGCCCGCTGGATTCATGCCCTGGACCCGACGGCCCAGGTCGGAGCCCCCGAGATGACTCATCACTGGCTCCGGCAACTGCCTCGGTGGAACTTCCTGTACATCCTCCACCGAGCCCTCCCGTACATCGACGTCATCACCCATCACACCCTGGCCCGACCCGATGAAATCGCCCAAGTCGTCGACGACGTCGTCGGACCGACGGCTCGGGCTCTGGGCCGACCCCTCTGGCTGACCGAGGTCGGGTGGGATACCTGCGACGGACCCTGTGGCCTCGACTGGCAGGCCCATGCGTACCGATGGACCCTGGAATACCGGCAAGCCCGAAACGACTGGCTCCCCATGGTCGTCTTCTACGTGATGTGGACAGGGCTCCCCTGTCACCACGATGTCCTCCGGGCTGACTCCACGTGCGAGAACGAACGCGTTCGACCGGCTTTCGAGACCGTCCTTGACTTTCTGGAAGGCCGTCCCTTCCGGGACCCCTTCCCATCCTGTCACGACCCGTCGAGTCCCTGCGAAATCGGACCGCTGACGCCGCCCCGATCCCTCCCGCCCGAATGTCGTCCCCGGGGAACGTAGCCCTCGAACTCATACGGCAATACGGCGGTACGGCGATAGGGCTGAGCCGATGTGCGTGCCGGTACCCCTGATCGGTCCTCGGTGCCCGGCATCCGGTCTTCGGCGCTAATCAGGTGCCGGGTAGCCGGGGACGCAGTAGGGCAATCGGGCAATAAGGCGGAATGACCGACTCATGCCTCGAAAAACCCGCCCACGGGGTCTTCATCCTGCATCCTGTATCCTGCTATCCTGGATCCCATTCGGAGGGATCGGGATGACGGTTCGCATCGCGCCGGAAGCCGTCGAATTGCTCCTGATTCGTCTGCCCTTGGTCGAACCCTTCGAGACGAGCTTTGGCCGGACAGACGTTCGGGAAATCCTGCTCGTCCGAGTCCTCCAGGACGGTTGTGAGGGCTGGGGTGAATGCGTCACGGACTACGCCCCCCTCTACAGCTCGGAGTGCAATGGAACGGCCCGGTATGTCATGGAGACCTTTCTGATCCCAGCCCTATTCGGGGATCCCCTTCGACGAGTCAGCGACTGGCCCCGGCGGGTCGCTTTTGTCAAGGGCCACCCCATGGCGAAGGCGGCCCTCGAGATGGCCCTGTGGGACCTCTACGGCCAGATGGTCGGCCGGAGTCTGCGGGACCTGTGGGGCGGCACGAAGGACCTCGTCCCGGTGGGTGTCAGTGTCGGCATCCATCCAGACGTCCCGTCTCTCCTGCGGACCGTCGAGCGGTATCGGGCGGAGGGTTACCAGCGGGTCAAGCTAAAGATCAAGCCCGGGCGGGACCACGAAGTCTTGGCGGCCGTCCGAGGGGCCTTTCCCGACGCTCTTCTGACGGCCGACGCCAACGCCGCCTACCGATGGCCCCGAGACCGGGCTGTCCTCGTCTCGATGGACGCCTACCGGCTTCAGATGTTAGAACAGCCCTTCCCGCCCGACGACTGGCTCGGTCACGCCCGGCTCCAACGAGCCCTCCAGACGCCTATCTGCCTCGATGAGTCGGTCACGAGCCTGGCGACCCTGCGGCTGGCCCTGCGCCTGCGGGCGGGTCAGGTCATCAACATCAAGCCCGGCCGGGTCGGGGGCTATACGGTCGCCCGTCGCATCCACGACGTCTGCCGCCGTCGGGGCGTACCCGTCTGGTGCGGGGGCATGCTCGAGACAGGCATCGGACGGGCCGCCAACGTGGCCCTGGCGTCCCTGCCAGGGTTCGTCCTCCCAAACGACCTGTCGGCCAGCCGGCGGTACTGGGTCGAGGACATCGTCGAGCCGCCCTTCGAGCTCCAGCCCGGCGGCTACCTGGCGGTTCCCACCGGACCCGGCCTGGGCGTCCGGGTCGTCCGGACCCGCCTGCCCGTACAGTGGTCCCAGACGTACCGACGGGATGGAGAGATTAGAAAGTGACGGAGTGACGAAGGGACGGGGTGACGAGTTTTGAAATGGATGCAGGATGAAGACCCCATGGGCGGGTTTTCGAGGCATGAGCCGGTCATTCCGCCTTATTGCCCGATTGCCCTGCTACGTCCCCGGCACCCGATACCCGGTACCTGATTAGCCCCGAGGACCGATGGCGGCCCTTAACTTGTACCCCCCGTCTTGCATCCTGTACCCTACAGAGGGGAGATTTGCGCAGGAATCTGGGTATGCCGCGAAAAGCCACGGGTCCACCGGCTTGGTCGACGGGCCTGAATCGGAAGCCCGAGCGGGTAGAAGCCATCTTGGGGGCCCTGCGGGCCTCCTATCCAGATGCTCGGCTGATCCTACACTTTGAAAACCCGTACCAGCTCCTGGTGGCGGCCATCTTGGCGGCCCAGGCGACCGACGAGCGGGTCAATCAGGTCACGCCGGCCGTCTTTCGACGGTATCCCACGCCCCGGCATATGGCCGAGGCGGACCCCGCCGAGCTGGAGGCGCTTATCCGGCCGACGGGCTACTACCGGCAGAAGGCCCGATTCCTCATAGAGTGCTGTCGGGCCCTCGTCGAGCACTTCCAGGGGGAGGTACCCGACTGCCTGGAGGACCTGACCCAGCTTCCCGGCGTCGGCAAAAAGACGGCTATCCTCGTCTTGAACCACGCCTTTCGGAAGCCCAGTGGGATCGTCGTCGACACCCACATGCATCGGGTTGCCCAGCGGCTGGACTGGTCCCACGAGCGGGACCGGGACAAGATGGAAGAGGAACTGCGGGCTCTCATCTCGCAGGCCCACTGGGTCGAGGCGAGTCCCCTCATCGCTTTTCACGGCCGGCGTCACTGTAAGGCACCCCGGCCTGTCTGCACGGGCTGTCCGGTCGAGGACCTCTGTTATTTCCCGGAAAAGCGATTTCGTTAGAAAGTGACGGGTTGACGAAGTGACGGAGTACGAGGGTGCTCTTATGGTTCGCCTAAGCTGGGTCCGTATCGTGGGATGCGGTGTCGTCCTGGGGAGCATGGCTGTCGTCGGGCTGGCCGCCGAGCCTCTGTGTCAGGCCCGGGCCTCGACCCAGCGCATCGAGGGGAACGTCCTAGAGCTGGAAGGCTGGGTCACGCTGACCTGTGAGGACGTGACAGTCCAGGCGGCCTACGTGCGGGTCGACACGAATGCCCGTCGCCTGGTCGCCGAGGGGGACGTCACGATCGTCCAGGGGGAGACCCGCCTCACGGGCGAACGCCTCGAGTTGGACCTGCGAACCCGCATGGGCACGCTGTATGAGGCCTTTGCCTTCGACACGCCCCACGTCTTCGGAACGGCCCGGCAAGTCGACCGCGTCGATGAGGACACCTACCGGCTCCAGGGGGCTGGGGTCACCGAATGCCGCTACCGGTCTCCCCACTGGAGCTTGCATGCCCATCGGGTCCGGTTGAAGCTGAACGACTCCATCCGCTTCACCCGCGTCGTGGTGAAGGTCAAATCGGTCCCCGTCTTATATTTGCCGTTACTCCAGATCCCCATCCGGCGGGAGCGGACGACGGGATTCCTCTTCCCCCGATTCGGACCCAACAGCCAGAAGGGCTTTTTCTTGGAGCAGGCCTTTTTCTGGGCCATCAGCCGAAGCCAGGACCTGACCCTGGCTGGGCGGTGGTTTTCCCGGCGGGGCCTTGGACTCAATGCCGAATACCGATACGTCCTGAGCTCCCAGAGCTCCGGTCAGGCCGAGGGGGACTTCTTCCGGGATAATCAGCTGGGGACCCAGTGGCAGGCCCGTTGGAGCCACACGGCTCAGTGGGGATCCTGGACATGGGCCGTCAGCGCGGACTGGTTTTCCAGTTACGACTTTATCCGGGTCTTTGGGGGCGACTTTGCCCGTCGGACGCAGGTCCAGCGCTTTGCCCGTTCGTATCTGACGACTCGATGGGGTGCGGCTCAGCTTTCCGTACAGGCGGACGTCCAGAGCGTCGCCCTGGGGGACGGCTCGACGGTCCTCTTTGGGAGGCTTCCCACGGCCCGGGCTTTGATTTACAACTACCGGATAGGCCCGGCCGTCATGGCCTTCGACGGTTCCTACAACTTTCTGTACCGACGTCAGGCCGGTCTGATCCAGGCCTTTCACCGACTGGACGCTTTTCCCCGGTGGTCCCTGCCGTGGAATCGCCTGCCTTGGCTATCGGTCACGCCGACCGTGGCCCTACGGGGCACCCTGGACAGCCACCGGCAGGCACCGACCGGCAATGTCCTGGAGGCCCGGCCGTTGGCTCGCGGTAGCGTCGCCTTTAACCTCCAGGCGGTCGGTCCGGTCCTCTATCGGATTTACGGTCTGGGGTCGCTCTTTCGGCTGAAGCACGTGGTCGAACCCTTTGTCCGATATGACTGGGGCCACACGTATCGACCCGCCGGTGCCACGCCCCCCCTCTTCGACCCCGGCGACCTCTCGACCGGCCAACATCAGGTGGCATATGGCCTGACCCATCGGCTCTTTGTCCGTCGGACAGACCCCGAGGGTCGAGGCTCCCCACGGGAGTGGTTTTCTTGGTCCATCGCCCACAGCTTTCAACTGCCGGGCTCACCCCTCATCCAGCCGGGTGTACCAAAGGCCGGATTCCTTCAGTCTCTATGGCGTCTGACGCCGACGGACGCCATCAGCCTGGACGCTGGCCTCTTGGTCCATCCCCGGGGATGGAAAGTCACGCAAGGGACCGTATTGGGCCTCTGGCGCTTTTCAGAGAACGCCTCTCTTTCGCTCGCCTGGCTCTACCAGCGGGGCCTTTTCTTTCAGGACTTCACGCCCGTCACGACGCCAGCTTCTCAGCAGATCCGCTTCAGCCTCACGACACCGCCCGGTCGGGTCGTGCAACTCCAGGTGGCGGGGGCCTACGACGTGACCCGGCGGCAGTGGTATAACGCCGCCGGGGGCCTCATCTGGAATCAGGACTGTTTCTCGCTGGGCCTACAGGTCGTTCGCTACCAGCTGGGCCCCCGGCCCGAGTTCCAATTCCACTTTTCCCTGTCGATCCCGAAGGTCGGCAACCTCTTGAACTTCTCCCCTGGCTTGGGGGGACTGTATTTTTGAGAGGGACCCGAGATGCGGGCAATGCTTTATGAAGAAAGTGACGAGTAATGAATCATTGCCGTATTGCCCGATTGCCGTCTTTCAGTACCGGGGCATCTGGGGGTCGACCTGCTCGGCCCAGGCGTCGATGCCACCGTACATGCTCCGGACCTTCCGAAAGCCCCGGGCCAGCAAGATCTGGGCCGCCATGAGACTCCGTCCGCCCCGATGGCAGTAAAGGACGATTTCCTTGTCCTTGTATGGCTCCAGCTCCGGAAGCCGGAGGACGAACTCCGTCAGGGGGATGAGCCGGGCCCCCTCGATACGGGCGATCTCATATTCGAAGGGTTCCCGGACGTCGATCAGCACAAGGTCATTGCCCTGCTCGAGGCGAAGCTTGACGTCCACGGGATTCACCTGGATGTCGGCATAAGCCGCCTCGTTCACGTCGGGACGAACGCCGCAAAAAGCGTCGTAGTCGATAAGCTGGGTCACGGTCGGGCGGTCGCCGCAGACGACGCAGTCCGGGTTCCGCCGGATACGGACGGTACGGAAACTCATGTCCAGGGCGTCGTACAGGAGCAGGCGGCCGATGAGGGGTTCCCCGGCCCCGACGATGAGCTTAATGACCTCGGTGGCCTGGACCAAACCGATGATCCCCGGCAGGACGCCCAGGACGCCGCCCTCCGCACAGCTCGGGACGAGACCCGGGGGCGGAGGTTCCGGGAAGAGGCACCGGTAGCAGGGACCTTCCTTGGGTTTGAAGACGGTGACCTGGCCCTCGAAGCGGAAGATGGACCCATAGACATAAGGTTTGCCGAGGAAGACGGAAGCGTCATTCGTCAGGTAGCGGGTCGGGAAGTTGTCCGTACCGTCGATGATGACGTCATAGTCCTTCATGATGTCGAGGGCGTTTTCTGACGTGATCCGCACAGGATAAGTCCGGACCTGAACGTCCGGATTCATGGCCCGCAGGCGCTCGGCCGCCACCTCGACCTTTAGACGGCCCACGTCATGGGTCGTGAATAGGACCTGCCGCTGAAGGTTCGACTCGTCGACCCGGTCGAAGTCGACGAGGCCGATTGTCCCGACCCCGACGGCCGCCAGGTACTGGGCGATCGGGCAACCCAGGCCTCCGACCCCGATGATCAGGACCTTACTCTCCAGGAGGCGCTTCTGTCCCCGGAGGCCGATTTCGGGTAGGATCAAATGGCGACTGTAACGTAGATACTGGTCTTTTGTCAGGGTCATGGGTCATGTCCTCTCCTGGGCCAGCGGTGGGGAGTCATCGGTCGGTAGATGTTTGCGAGGCGGCAGACGGACAAAACGTGTCTGGGATGAAATAATAGGCCCGGAGCGCCGGTTGTCAATGAACGCGGGTCCGGCGTCCCCTGTCCAGCCTTGACCCGGCCGTCGGTTTTTACTTATAATATCCAGACGGGAGGCCTGGGGCGTCGCCAAGCGGTAAGGCATGGGACTTTGGATCCCACATTCGGAGGTTCGAATCCTCCCGCCCCAGCCATGGGCAATTCGGCAATCAGGCAATACGGCAGTAAGGCAGTACGGCAATTCGGCAATACGGCGTGGCTCACCTGAAGCGATGAACTATCCGTTAAGGAATTTGAGCACTACCGGTGGAGGAACGACGTGACGGAGTGATGACGTAACAGAGTGACAGGAAAAGGACATTACTTCGTCACTCCGTCACTTCATTACTCCGTCACTCCTCAGGGAGGTGCCCGATGCAAAGCTCCACGGCGCAGGTGGCGTCTCTTTCCGTCCTGCAGGCCCGAGAGCCGGGCTGGATCTACCGAAAAGGTTGGGACTTGTCGTTCCTGATCTTCAGCGCCGTCCTGGTCCCGCTTCCCCTGCTATTTGCGGAATTGGCTGAACGGACCGGCTGGCTGACCCGAAATCAGGCCATCGACATCGTCAACATCCTCGTCGCCGGCCTCATCGGCGGCCCCCACCTGTACAGCACCTTCACGCTGACCTACCTGAACCGGTCGTTCCTACGGCGGTATCCTCTCTATGCCGGGGCCTCGGCCCTACTTCCGGCCGTCGTCATCTATCTGGGCCTGTACCACTACACGGCCCTCATCTTCCTGTTCTTCACGTGGGCCTCGATCCACGTCCTGCACCAGATCATCTACATCACCGACTGCTACCGGGTCCGGGCAGGTTTCCAGGAGCCCCTATGGTCCCGCCTCCTCGACTACGGGGTCATCCTGACGGGCCTGTACCCTATGGGCCTGTATAAACTGTCCCAGGGGCAATTCCGGGTCGCCGGCGTCGTCCTGCCCTATCCGGATTTCCTGCGGCCCTTCCCGATTCCCGAAGCGGCGGCCGTCGTGTTCTTTAGCCTGCTCCTGGCGTGGGTCGCCAAGACGGCCGTCGAAATCTGGCAGGACCGGGTGAGCTACCCGAAAACGCTTCTCATCGCCGTGACGGCGACCGTGTCCTTTTTCCTCCCGATGGCCTCCAACATGGACGTCGGCTTTCAGGGCTACAACACATGGCACTCCTTTCAGTACATGTTCCTGTTTTGGCTGATCAACCGTCTGCGGTATGAACGGGGGGAGGTCGATAATACCCTCGTTCAGCGGCTCGTGAGTAAGCCCTCCATGCTCCCCTACTACCTCTTTTTCGTCGGTGTGACGGGAGCCGTCGTCCTGCTGGTCCTGCTTATCCGGCTCGTGACGCCCCTGACGCCCGACCAGAGTTACTTCATCGTCATCCTCAGCACGCTCCTCATCCACTACTACTTCGACCACTTCCTCTTCACCCGGACGGAGTACGTCGTGTAAGGCGAGTGCCGAGTATCGGGTCCCGGGATTCGGTATAGGACTTACGCAGTTGACAAGCCTGTTTCACGGTAGTACGGCAATTCGGCAATACGGCCGTACGGCTATAATTCGAGTCCTTGATCCCCCTGGCTGGGATTCGATTCCATTTCAATTGCGCAACTCCTAATTATTACCCGTTATTCGTCACTTCAACCCTTCGTCACTCCGTTACTTCCCCCATACGCCGGTGCGGGACCGGGCTGGCCTCAAGCGAGCGGGGATCAGTCAGGGGTTGACGGTGATCGTGAGGGTCAGGGTCCCTGTGGCGCCCACATTGTCCCGGACGGTCAAACGGACCAAGTAGTTGCCGGAGGCGGCGTAAACGTGGGTCGTGACGGCACCAAAGCCGATGCCACTGTCTCCGAAACTCCACTCGTAAGAGACGATGCTTCCATCGGGGTCGAAGGACGCTGAACCGTCAAAGGTCAGGGTCTCGCCGACGCGCAGGATGCCGTCTCCGTTGCCGCCGGGGGGGCGGTCGTCGATGGTGAAAATGGCCCGGGGGGGCTGATTCGGGGCGGCGACGACATTTACCAGGCTACTGGTGCTGTTGTCGCAACCCCGGTCGTTATAGACAGTCAGGGTCACATTGAAGACGCCGACTTGCCCGTAAACGTGGCTGGCTTCCGGGCCACTGGCGCTCCCCCCGTCGCCAAAGTCCCACTCGTAGCGGACGATAGGCCCCGTCGGGTCGAAGGAGCCATCGGCGTTGAAAAACACGGCCTGGCCGACGACGGGGTTCTGAGGCGAGAAGTTCAATCGCGGCGTCGGCCGTTGTTCGCAGGCATACGGCAGGGTCAGGGTCGCCGTCTTGGTCCCGATGGAGGCCCGGACCTCCGTCTTCTGGCGGGTAAACAGGGAGTCCTCAGCCTCGCCGTCGGCGTTCGTCAGGACGGGACGACCGGCGGAAGCCAGCGTCCCGGCACTGGCCTGAAAGACGACGGGGACGTTGGGGACGGGATTGCGTCCGATGCCGTGGCCCGGGCGATGAGCCGAACGGTTCCCCCGCCGGAGGGGATGAAGCTCGGGACGGCGCGGAGTTCCAGGTTGGCGACGACGGCCGTCCCGACGGTGATTTCGGCCTCGGCCCTGGCGTCGGGTCCCGAAAAAGCCTGAATCTTGGCGGTACCGCTCCGTTCGTCGCTGATGAACAAGACCTCTACGCGACCGTCCTTCGTCTTCGCCGAGGGGGGCTCGATCCGGCCCAGGGTCGTCGTGAAGGTGATCAACGTACCGTCCGGCAGGGGTGCGCCGGTACTGCGGAATCCCAGGACCGTCACGGTCGCCGTTCCGCCATTGGCGGGCACCCATTCGGGCTTCACGAAGATCTGCAGGATAGACCCCGCCGGGGCCGTGAAGTCGACCTGGCCGCAGGCGATGACCATCAGCGTTAGGGCGGCCGTCCCGAGCCACCGCCCCAGGGCCAGGGACGAAGGAACATCGGGCGGTCTCATGGCCGGCTCTCCGAAGCCTTCGGGATCGAGACAGTGTATTCCTTCTCCAGGAGGGGTTCAACGGGTCGGCCGACTTCGACGATCCGAACCCGGATATGCATGGACGTCACGTCCGGGGACATGCGCCATTCGACCTGCCCGATGGGAAGCGGCTGATTCTTGGGAACACCGGGACGGACCCGGAACTGGACGGACACCCGTTGGTCCTGGGCGCTCCACCGCCAGTCCATAAGGTCTGGGGCACCGCCGCCCGGCGGGGGTTCGGCCGTGACCGACCCGGCCGCCGGTGTGGCCTCGACGATGACCTCGACGGGCCGGTCCTCCGGCATACCCGTCACCCCCATGCGGAGTTGCACGCGACCGGGCTCGGGGACCTGACTGCTCCAGAGGAAGCCGACGGCCGAGACCGGCTGGGCCGGGGCGGACGCCGAGGGCGGTTCCGGCGGTTTTTCCGAGGGTGTCGGCGGCGGAGGCGGCTTCTCGGGCGGCGGCTCCGGCGGTTTGGCCTCCGGTGGGGGTTGGAAGACTGTATACGCCGGGGGCTCCCGAAGACGGGGTTGGTCGACCGTTCCGACCCAAAGGGGCTTAAGGTCTTCCTCGGTGATGGTCGGCATGCGGATGATGTGGGGCGTGATCGTGAAGACGATGTCTGTCTGCTCAATGCTCCGCTCGTTGGCGGCAAAGAGGTCCCGCAAGAGGGGCAGGTTCTGGATACCCGGGAAACCCCGCAGGGCCCGGCGTTCGTCCTGCCGGAGCAGGCCGGCCAGGAGATTCGTTTCCCCGTCCTTCAGTCGGATGGTCGTATTGACGACCCGGCTTCCCAAGGTCGGGGGCTCGTTGATCTGACGGCCCGGGGCGGCGATGGACGTCAGCTCAAACTTCAGGTCCAGCGTGACTTCCCGGTTGTGATGAATCCGAGGCTTGACGTCCAGGTTAATCCCGATATCCACCAGCTGAAAGCTCGTGATGGGAACGATGACGCCCCCAGCCGGCGGGGGCTGGCCCGGTTGCGCCGGGGTGATGCCCGTAAAGGTCGTCGTCGGAATCGGTACCCGGTTGCCCAGGCGGACGCTCATGGACTTCCCGTCGGCCACCCGAATCTGGGGCCGAGCCAGGACGCGGGTACTGGCGTCCGTGATGAGGGCCCGGTAGACGATAGACGGGAAGGTAAAGAACCAGGCGGCCGCATCGATGGCCCGAAACTGATGGCCGAAGATGGCACCCGGTCCTTGGCCGATATCCAGGGTCTGCGTGACGGCGATCTCGGGGACGATGTCGATCCCATAGCGGGCGGCCGTCTGGCGGCTGACCTCGAGGATCTCGACGTCCAGGATAAGTTCGGCCTGGGCATTGTCGTTGAGGCGGATGATCCGTTCGGCAAGGGCGACCTTCTCGGGCGTGTCTTTAACGGTAATGGCGTTGAGCTGGGTATTGGGCACGATCTGCTGGATGCCGGCGATGACCCGGAGGAGGTTCATCGTTTCGTTGAGGTCTGCGTTGGACAGGTAGAAGGTCCGGACGACCAACTCCTCGTGCTGACGGCGTTTTTGGGGATTGTCGGGGATGACCATGATGGTGTTTTCGCTGACGACCTTGTAAAACAGGCCGTTGGCCGCCAGGATTTGCTGGAGGGCCTCCTGGAAGGTGACGCCGCGGAGTTCGACGCTGTACCGCGTGTCTTGAAAGTCTTTGTCGTAAATGACGTTCACGCCGAAGCCCTTGGCCATTGAGTCCAGGATCTGGCGGAGGCTCGTATCGACATACTTGACGTCGATCAGTTCCTCACTGTGCAGGATCTTTGGAAGGACGGCGGCGCGGGCGATCTTTTCCTTGGCCCGCTCGATCTCCATAGCCGCCTCGGCCCGCTGTTCTTTCAGGCGCTGGAGCTTGAGGATCGTCGACTCCAAGCGGGCGGCGGCCAGTTGATGGGTCGGGTCCGACTGGACGGCCAACTGATACTCCAGGACGGCCTGCTCCAGGGTCGGGATGTCGTCGGGATTTTTCTCGACGAGGGCCTCGGCCCGCTGGAAGTGCATCTCGGCGGTCGCCAGGCGCATGCGTCGGCAGGTCGCCTGGTACTTGAGATTGTCCGGGTCCCGCCGGAGGGCCTCGAAGCAGTACTGAAGCGCCCGGTCCCAGTCGCCGGCCCGGGCGGCCCGCTCGGCCCGGCCCATATAGCGGGCGGCGGCGCATCCGTATGTCAGAAGGACGCCGGTCAGGCTCAGGGTGATCAGCCAACACCGCCTGGGGAACGTCATGCCCTTTCACCCCCATGGGGAGATGGGTGTGCTCGGTGTCACGAGGACTTTGGAGGGAAGATAAGGGTCCTCTGATAGGACCCGTCGGTCGTTTCTAAGAGGACCGAGTCCGGCTGGATGCGGACGACCCGGACCCCGGGCCCAAAGGTCTGACCCGGCAGGACGGTCCACACCTCCCGCCCATTCGTAAGAATGGCGTACACCGGTTCGCCACTCACGGCCGAGGAAATCATACCGATCAGTTGGATGGATTCCAGCGGAGAGGCCGGCGGCGGGGGTGCAGGGGGCTTGGGCGTCTCGTTAACCCGGACGGTGACGACCGGCGGCGTCGTGTCCGACGGATTGGAAGCCGTTACAGACACGGCCGTCGAATACAGAAAAAGATTCCGTCGGACGGGGCCGTCCCCAGGCGTCGACCGATTCTCAGGAGGGGCCAAGTCCCACCAGGCCGCCTGTCGGATGTCCGGTGGAAGGGTCAAGCTCGCCGGGGACGGATGGGCCGGCAGTCGGACGACCGGCAAGATCACCCGGACCCAGCCATAGGCGGCCATCCCGCCCATGGCGAGGCCGAGGACGGCCAGCCAGCCGAAACGATGCCGGACCGTGGCATTCGGCATACCGCCCAGCCGTAAGGGATTAGGTCCTCGTCGGGGGTCATTGTTCGGGATGCATGGCCAGGCCTATCGTCCGGGTCTGTCGTCGGCCATGCAAGCGAACATGCCATTCACCCCGCCTTCAGCTTATCGAAGCCCGCCGGGAAAGTCGAGGTCCATGGGGAATACGGGGTCTTACTCGTACCGCAGGGCCTCGACGGGGTCCAGCCGACTGGCCCGGACGGCCGGAAACATCCCGGCGGCCACGCCCGTCAGGATGGACATGACGACGCCCGTCCCGAAGGGCTGAAGCGTGAAGGCGACCGGGAGACCCGCCCCGTGCCGGAGCAGAAGGAGAACCCCCACGCTCAGGCCGATCCCGATGAATCCCCCCAGGAGCGTCAGACTCAGCGTTTCCAGCAGAAACTGGAGGGCGATGTCCCGGGGCCGAGCCCCAAGGGCTTTCCGGAGACCGATCTCCCGCGTCCGCTCCGTGACCGCCACGACCATCACGGCCGTGATCCCGATCCCCCCGACGAGCAGGGCGACCGAGGAAACGAGAAACGACGCCCACCGGAGGACTCTCTCGATGTTCTGCCAAAACTCCAGGTACGCCCGCTGGGTGATGATCTCAAAGTCGTCCGGCTGGTCCGGCCGGAGCCGGTGCCGCCACCGCATGACGGCCGTGATCTGATCGACGGCCGTCCAGACCCATCGCTCGGACCGGGCCAGCGTCGCCACGGCGGCAAATTCCTCCCAGCGGGGCGAGTACCGCCGATAGACGGTATAGGGGATCAAGACAAACTGATTCGGATTGAAACCCAGAACCTGGGGGAGCCGGCCCAGGACGCCTACGACCTGGAAGGGGATCCCGTCCAGCCGGACCACCCGGCCCAGGGGCGAGGCGTCGGGGAACAGGGCCTCCTTCGTAGCCTGACCGATGATGACGACCCGACGTCCGGCCCGGACCTCCTCGGCCATAAAGCCCCGGCCCTCCGCCAGATTTAACTGGAGGATCTCGAGGACCCGTTCGTCGACGCCCCGGAGGAGCATCGGGGCCGTCCTTTGAGTCCCGTAACTGATGACGACCGTGACGGGCATGGGTTGGATGCCCAGGTAAATCCCCGTCGACTCCACGGCGCTGGCGTGACGCCGAATGGCTTCCGCATCCCGAAGCGTCAGACGGGGCCGCCGTTGGACCTCCAGCCAGTACTTTTCACTGAAGGCCTTCGCCGGGCTGAGGCGGTGGACCAGGATCGAGCGGGGCCCAAAAATGCTGACGCCTGAGTTGATGATGCGGGTGACGCCCTCGACGAAAGCCGAGACGCCGACGAGGGCCAGGATGCCGACGGCCACGGCCAGCAGGCTCAGGGCCGTCTGAAGGGGGTGGACCATCAGTCGATCGAAAGCCATCCGCCAAGCATCCCGCCAATTCATCGCTCCGTCCTCGGTAGGAAGTGGTCATCCATGTTCATAGTGAAGGGCTTGAACGGGGTCCAGGCGGGCCGCCCGCCGGGCCGGGTAGTAGCCGAAGAGGACGCCGGAAAGGCCCGTCAGCCCAAGTCCCAGGCCCGCTACCCAGAAGGGAAAGGTCCAGGGCAGGCTTAGGAGGCGGGAGACGAGGTACGATATCCCGAGTCCCACCGCGACGCCGGCGAACCCACCCAGCGAGGCCAGGACGATGGCTTCCCAGAGGAACTGGGCGGCGATGGCCGACGGATGGGCTCCGACGGCCTTCCGAATGCCGATCTCCTGCGTCCGTTCAGCGACGGCCATCAGCAGGATGTTCATTAACACGATGCCCCCGACCAGGACGCCCAGACTCACGATACCGACCAGGGCCAGCGATAGCGCCTGCGTGGCGTTGCGGAGTATGTCCAGAAATCCCTCCGTCGTCATCAGGCCGAAATTGTCTTCCTGGAACGGCCGGAGCCGTCGCTTCAGCCGAAGCCAGAAACGAACCTCTTCCATGAGGTCGTCTTCCTGACCCAGCCGGGGTCGCAAGGCGACGAAATCGACGTCGGGTCGAACCCCCCGCCAGGCCTGGAGGGGGACCCACACGACGGTATCCATGTCGTTTCCCAGTAGGGTTCCCCGCTCCCGGACGACCCCGACGACCCGGTAGGCCTGTCCCCCGATCCAAACCCAGCGGCGGAGGGGATCCTGGCCCTGGAAGAGCTCCCGGTAGACACCCCACCCAAGGACGGCGACTCGGCGTCGGTGGGCGTCCTCGTCGGGCGTGAAATGGCGACCCAAGTACAGGGGCAAGTTCTCGACGGCCAGATAGTCGGCCGACCGGGCTTGGACGACTGCCCGGACCGACCGGCCCTGAAACGTGACGTCGGCCGAGTCATGAACCGTCGGGACGATGGCCTCGGCCAGGCGGAGTTGCCGCCGGAGGAACTCGACCTCGGCCATCGAGATGGGGGGATAATTCTCATACTTGCGGAAGTCTGCTACCCGCAAGATGGGCGGTCGACGGGTGAGGTAGAGTATGTCGGCTCCCTGACTGGAGAACAGTTCCCGGACCTTGGCCTGAAGGCTCTGCATGACGACGACCAGGACGATCAGAGCCAGGACGGCCGTCATGTTGGTGACGATGATGAAGGCCGTCCGCAGGGGATACTGCCGAAGGACGTGCAGAGCGATGCGCAGGGAGTCTCGGATCATTGGACTCCTCGAGACCGGCGCTCGGTCCCCGGCGGGTTTTCCGCCAAGCACTGGAATGATATAGCAAATGATACAGCATAGGGTACCGGGTTCTGGGTGTCGGGTACCTGTCAGCAGCCAATGTCCATGATAGCAAGATAATGGAAAAGGCCATGGATGCCATTGAACCCATCAAGGGCAAAAGGGGCGTCCTCGCAAGAGACCTGTAAAGCCTAGGATGGGTCTGAGAAGCGGAAAGCGCTTTGGAGGCGGGGATGAAGCCTCGGGTAGCAAGGCGTGGGATAGAAAGTTCGGAGAGGTTGGGTCGCTATCGTTGGGTAGTCATGGCTGAACAGGTTCAAGAAGGTTGAAGGTTCGTTATGAGAGGAGGGCAGACATCCATCTGGCTTTCCTTTACATCGGCTGTGCTTTGATGGGCTGGAGGTTCATCCAAACATGGTTTTATCAGACACTCTTAGCCCTTCAGCTCTCCGAACGGGGCTGGCGAAAACCAAGTACGAGTCACGGGTCGATGAAGCAGGGGGTCATGGGTTTCACCCCAGGCGGGTGAAACCAAATCAATGACGATGCGCTACGGAACGGTATCGGAGATCGGGTCGCCCCGTTCTTGCGAACGGGGTCGGGATTCCGGATAGGCTACTCCGTCACTCCCATTCGCCGGGTGAGACGTCCCCGACGATCCGCCCGTCCCGCATGAGAACGACCCGCTCGCAGTACTTGGCGATGTCCCGCTCGTGGGTCACGACGACGATCGTCTGCCCCTGCCGCCAGAGGTCCTGTAAGATCCGCATGACTTCATCGCTCGAACGGGAGTCCAGGTTCCCCGTCGGCTCGTCGGCCAGGATGACCGACGGACGGTTGACCAGGGCTCGAGCGATGGCGACCCGCTGGCGTTCGCCACCCGACAACTCCGACGGACGATGGCGGGCCCGGTGGGTCAGGTTCACCATCGCCAGGGCTTCCATCGCCCGACGCCGGCGCTCCTCCGGGGGGACTCGGGCATAGACCAGGGGGAGTTCGACGTTCTCGATGGCCGTCGCCCGGGGTAGGAGGTGAAAGGCCTGGAAGACAAACCCGATTTCCCGGTTCCGAATACGCGCCAGTTCGTCCTCGTCCAGGTCCTCGACGGGACGGCCCCGGAGGAAGTATCGCCCCCGCGTCGGCCGGTCCAGACACCCGATGATGTGGAGGAGGGTACTCTTGCCGGAGCCGGAGGGCCCCATGACGGCGACCATCTCGCCCGCCTGGATGACCAAGTCGACCCCATTTAAGGCGACGACCTGATCGGCTGAGCCGGAGCCATAGATACGGACGACGCCCTCCAGACGAATGAGGGGCACCGTATCGGACGGGGGTACGGCCTGCTCGGGACTATCGGCGTGTCGATGGGACACGGACACGGTCTCCGTCCTTGAGCGTCCGTAAGACTTGATAGGGACCGACGACGACCCGCTCCCCCGGTCGAAGGCCGGACCGGACCTCCAGGTCAAATTCTCCCATGATCCCGACCTCGACGGGACGGAAACGGACCCGGTCGCCCTCCAGGACAAACACACCAGCGACGTCCGCCTCCCGGCCGTCATGGGGATTTTCCCCCGAGGGCGACCGGTGGACGAGGGCCTGGATGGGAACGCTCAGGACCTGCTTCCTCTCGGCCGTCACGATCTCGGCATGGACCGTGAATCCGGGGCGCACCTCCGGGAGGGTCTCCCGGAGCTCGACCTCGACGGGAAACAGGTTCTCCCGGGCCGTCTGACCCAACTGGCTGGTCGTCTCGCTCAGGGGCTGATAACCGACCAGGGTCACACGTCCCCAGAACTCCCGGTCCGGCAGGGCATCGATGGTGATCCGCACGGGCTGGCCGACCCGGACCTGCACGATGTCGTTCTCGTCGACTTCCAGGCGGACCTTCCAGCGGGTCAGGTCGGCGACCCTCACGAGAGGCCGCTCGCCCCCGATCCCGGCAATGCTGACGACGACGGTCTCGCCCTCCTCGACGTAGACCCCAATGACCCAGCCGTCGATGGGGGATGTGACCCGGACCTGCTCGTAGTCGTGCCGAAGCCTCTCCAATTGAGCCTCCAGCTCCCGCAGACGCTGTTGGGCGACGGCATATTCCCGCTGGCGAATTTCCCACTCGGTCTGGGCCTTTTCAAGGGCCTCCTTCGTCAGCAAGCCCTGACCAAAGAGTTCCCGGGCCCGGTCCCAGTTCCGCCGGGTCTGCTCCAGGATCAGACGGGCGGACTCCGCCTGTTGACGGGCGGCCTGAAGGGAGGCCTGGAGGCTGTCCAGCTGAGTGCGGAGGGGAATGGGGTCGATCTCGACCAGGACTTGACCCCTCTGGACCCGGTCGCCCTCCCGGACGGCGACCCGCCAGACCCGGCCATTGATCTGACTGCTGACGGCGACCTCCGTCCAGGGCCGGATCTTGCCGGAGGCCGCCACGACCTGCCGCAGGTCCTGGACCGTCGAGGGGGCGACCTCGACGGTCGGGACCTGACCACGGGAGCGGGCTCCCTGCCAGAGACCGATTAAGACAAGCAAGCCCACGCCGACCGCCGCCCACCGAAGGGCCCGGCGTCTTCCCCGACCCATGTCCCTCGACTCCTCATTGGGCTCGATGCCGGGACTTCAGCCCCATCCTGCATCCTGTATCTTGCATGCCCCGTGTGCGGGTTTTTCGGAGACAAGCACCAGGTACCCGGCACCTGGGACCCGATCGACGCCGAGGGCCGGACACCGGCCCGGCCACCGGAAAACGCGCACACCGGGTGGGCATCCTGCATCGCAGTAGTCTACAATCCCCGAGTCGCCTTATCAATCAGGTGTTTTCGTTTCGCGTCTCCGAGCACTGAGGACCGGCCGGGGGACCGGGTAACGGAAAACGCGCACACGGGGTTTGCATCCTGCATCCCCCGTTATCAAGAGCCCGTTGGCGAAACTCCGTGCGTCCTGGCATCGGTTAGACAGGAATGTCCGGGAGCCGGTCCGGCTCCATAACTCGACCCCTGCTCCGATGTCGGTTGAACGACCGGTCACCGTTATGATAGAATAGCCGATCCGGGAGGGCCCTTATACAAGGCCGCCTCGGGAGTAAATCCCGAGGCGGTAGGAAAGGGGGTTTGCATGTATGGCGGATTCGAATCCGTCCTCTGGGGGCTGGGGATCCTTTTAGGCCTGGGCCTGCTGGGATGGCTCTTTCTTCGAGAGCGGGCCCGGAGTCGGCGCGCCGGGCGCCTTTTGGAGCAGTACGCTCAAACCTTTGACGGCCTCCTGGAGGCTTCCGCCCCGGAACATAGTCACTGGCCCTTAAAGGAGCGCCTTTCTTCGCTTCATCGTCTGCTAAGGGATTCCATGGGAGCGCAGGGTCTGGGCCTAATCTTTTACGACGCCTTTCAGGAGCGTTTAGAAGGTCTCCGCATCGACTCGGAGGCCCGGATCGTCGAGGTTCAGTACACGGGCCGGGAGACGGCGATGGCCCTCTTGGAGACCCTTCGAAGCGATAAGGCGTCGGGGGACCTGTGGGACTCGGTCCCACCGGGGCCTCACCGGCTCACGCTCCCCCTTCAATACGGCTCGGACCTGCTGGGCATCCTATGGGTCGTCTTCCCGACGCCCGACGCCCTGCGGGCCGCGGAGAAAGCCCTACGGGTCTTGGCCCACGCCTTCACGCTGGAGCTCAAGAACCGCCTCCTTTACGAGCAGGCCGTGCGGGATAGCCTGACGGGCCTCTATACACGGGCCTATCTGGCTCGCCGCCTCCACGAAGAGATGTCCCACTACCGTCGGCATCAGAAGCCCTTCAGCCTCATCATGTTGGACTTGGACCATTTTAAGGAGATCAACGACACGATGGGGCACCTCGTGGGGGACCGGGTCCTTCAGATGGTCGCCCAAGCGATTCGGAAGGTCTTGCGGGAGGGGGACGTACCGGCCCGATACGGGGGCGACGAGTTTCTGGTCCTACTCCCGGGAGCGGCCACGGCGGACGCCCAAAAGGTCGCCCAGCGTCTGCAGAACGCCCTTCGGGCCATCACCGTTTCCGGTATGGGTCCCCTTCGGGAAAGTATCCAGTGTACGATGAGCGTCCTGGGCGATTCCTTCCTGAGCCTCACCCAACAGCCTCAGGAGCTGGTTCAGCTCGTGGACCTGGCCCTCCTGAAGGCCAAGCAGACGACCCGGGGCGGCATCTGGGTGGCCGAGTCGCCGAGCCAACTCAGCTGGAAGGACGTGGTTTGGCCCGTCGGATGGGCCTGAGGACGACACCGGCCTGTCGACTTCCAAGGACCCAAAGCGTCCACTCCCGAGAAGGTCGGCCTCCCTGCGCAAAGGCCGCTATGCTATAATGAGAAACTCGAAGCGGCCGTCGTACGGTCCGTGCTGGGAACCGGCCCTCGGGCATACGGGTCGGCCGGATGGAGGACGTCTCATGGTGGGTTTGGTGGTCGTAACCCACGGGTCCCTCGGCGAAGCCCTGGTCGAGACGGCCGAGACGATCATGGGTCGGAAGATGCCGCAGGTGGCGCTGGTGTCGGTTCACTGGCAAGCACCGGTCGGCGAGATTCAGCGAGCCGTGCGGGATGCGATCCGCAGGGTCATGACCCCGAAGGGGGTCATCATCGTGACGGACATGTTTGGCGGCACGCCGTCGAATATCAGCCTCAGCTTTTTGGGAGAGGGTCCGATTGCCGTCCTGACGGGCGTCAACCTCCCGATGCTGATGGTGTACTGGAACTACTGTGAAACGATGGACTACCAGTCCCTGGCCCGACATATGAAGAATCGGGCCGTTGCCTCCATCGTCTGCTCCCTGGACGTGATGCCCGAGGTCCACGCTCTGGAGAAAGAACGTCGGCTATGAAAGAAATCGAGGTCCGGGTCGTTAACCTACGGGGGCTTCATGCGCGGGCGGCGGCCCGACTGGTCCAGACGGCCAGTCGTTTCCAGTCCCAGATTACCTTGCTTCGGGACAACCTCCAGAGTGACGCCAAAAGTATCCTGGGCGTCCTCCTGCTGGCGGCCCCCCGAGGCACCCTCATCCGGGTTCGGGTTTCCGGCCCCGATGAGGATCAAGCCGTCGAGGCGATCCGACACCTGTTCGAATCGGGCTTTGAGGAAACCGACGAGGACCCGGCACGATGACGCGGATCTTGCGAGGCGTGGCGATTTCACCCGGCGTCGGACGGGGCAAGGCCGTCCTACTGGCCGCCCAGGTCGTGGCCGTCCCCCTCAAACTGAGTAAGGAGGACGTCCAGGAAGAGATCCGCCGTTTCCATCAAGCCCTGGCCCAGTCCAAGAAGCAGTTGAAGGAGATCCGAGACCACTTGGCCCGCATGTTGGGGAAGGGCCATGCCCTGATCTTGGATGCCCAGCTTCACCTCCTGGATGACCCCGCCATCGTCCGGGCCGTCCGGGAACGGATCGCCAGCCAACACATCAACGCCGAGTGGGCCCTCGAACTCGTCCTCCGGGAGCTCCACCAGAAGTTTCAGGCCATCTCGGATACCTACCTCCAAGAGCGGTGGAGCGACGTGCGGGATGTCATCCGCCGTGTCCAGAGCAACCTGATGGGCACCCGCCATGAGCCGGTCCTGGAGCCGGGCGAGGCCGCCGTCCTGGTCACCGACGAACTGGCTCCCTCGGACCTCATCGAGCTGACCCGCCAACTCCAGGTCCGGGGGATCGTCCTGACCCAGGCGAGCCCGACCTCTCACGTGGCCATCCTATCTCGGTCGATGGGGATTCCGGCCGTGGCGTCCATCGACAACGTCTTGGACCAGGTCTCCTCGGGCCAGGACGTCCTGGTCGACGGTTACGACGGGATCGTCATCGTGGCCCCGACGCCCCTGCAGATTCGGGAGTACGAGGGCAAGCGCCGGTACTTCAAGCATCACCTTCGCCTCCTCATCGAGGCCAGTCGGGGGCCGGCCCGCACGTTGGACGGCTATCCCGTGTCGCTGATGGCCAACATCGAGTTTGTCGAAGAGTGTAGTCGGGCGATTACGTACGGCGCCGAGGGCATCGGCCTGTTTCGGTCCGAGTACCTGTACCTGAAGACGCCGAACCGCCTGCCCACGGAAGAAGAACATTACGAGGTCTACCGCCGGCTCGTCGAGCTGATGGCGCCCCGACCCGTCGTCGTCCGGACAGCCGACCTGGGCGCGGACAAGGTCCCCAGCGTCTGGCGGGACTTCCACCCCCGCGAACCCAACCCGGCGTTGGGCCTACGGGCCGTCCGTCTGGCCCTCAAGAAGCAGGAAATCTGGGAAGCCCAGTTGGCCGCCATGCTTCGGGCGGCGGCCCACGGGGACCTGCGCATCCTGGTCCCCTTCGTGGCGACCGTCGAAGAGGTCCTGGAGTTCCTGGACATGCTGGAAGAGGTGCGTCAGCGGCTCCGACGGTCTGGGGCGACTTTCCGACCCGACCCGCCCGTGGGCATCATGGTCGAGATCCCGTCGATGGCCCGTCTGGTCCGGCACCTGGAGGGTCTCGTCCAGTTCATCAGTATCGGGACCAACGACCTCATCCAGTTCATGCTGGCCGTCGACCGAGACCACGAGGGTCTGCGGTATCTCTACAAGCCGTATAACCCGGCTTTTCTGAAGACGCTGGTCGAGGCCATCGAGCAGGCCCGCGCCGTCGGCCTGGACGTCACCATCTGCGGGGAGATGGCCTGGGATATCCCCTCCGTCCCCCTCCTCGTCGGGATGGGTTGCCCGACCCTCAGCATGGGGCCTCAGTGGATCCCGGCCGTCCGTTTCTTCATCCAGGAAATCCGATACGCCGACGCCCGCAAGCTCCTGGAACGGGCGCTGGAGATGCGGATGGGTATGGAAGTCGAGGAGATGCTCCTGGAATGGATCCAGCGCCACTTTCCCGAGGGCATCTACCATCCCCTCCTCCGGGCCTCGGTGCCGGAAGCCGCCGACGTCGCCTCCGCCCCGACCCCAGACGGTGAGACCTATGAGTGGGAACGCCATTGAACTCCGCCAGGTCTCCAAGCGATACGGCGCCTTCCAGGCCCTCGCTCCCCTCGACCTGACCGTGCCCTACGGGACCGTCTTCGGTTACCTCGGCCCCAACGGCGCCGGCAAGACGACGACGATCCGGATTATGACCGGCCTCCTCCGACCGACGACGGGCTCCGTCTCCATCGGCGGCTGGGACGTCCACCGGCATCCCCGAGAGGCCCGACGTCTCTTCTCCTACATCCCCGACCAGGGATACCTGTACCCCAAGATGACGGCTCGGGAACTCCTGAGCTTCGTCGGCGTCGTCCACGACCGAAGCGCGCCGGACCCCAAGGCCGTCGAGGCGGCCCTGGACCTCGTGGGCCTTCGGGAGTGGGCCGACGAACTGATCGAACAGTACTCCTACGGCATGCGCCAGCGTCTGATGTTCGCCATGGCCCACCTCCGGAATACACCCGTCTGGATCATCGACGAGCCCATCATCGGACTCGACCCCCTGGCCGTCCGCATGGTGAAGGCCTGGATCCGTCAGAAGGCCGCTCAGGGCCATGCCGTCTTCCTGTCGACCCACCTGCTGGCCATCGCCGAAGAGATCTGCGACACGGTCGCCGTCCTCCATCAGGGCCGCCTCGTCGCCGTCGGCACGATGGACGACCTCCGTCGGGCGGCCGGGGCCGAGGACCGGGACCTCGAGGCCATCTTCCTGCGCCTCACGGCGGAGGCTGAAGAAAATAGGTCAGTCGGGATATTCGATGGGGGAACAGGCCGTATGGGTGAAACCTCGCTCGTCTGAGCAGGGTTAGGATGCAGACCCGATGGGCGCGTTGGGCTCGGTATCCGGCCCTCGACGCGAATCCGGTCCCAGTGCCAGGTACCTGGTACCCGGCGGAATGCCTGACTCACCCTTTGAAAAACACGCACATGGGGTGTGCACCCCGGGACGAGGACCTCTCACTGTCCCTTCGTCCCTTTAAAAAGGTGAGCGCCACGCATGGGGAAGGGACGGGACCGGCTCTATGACCGGCCCCGGGACCGGACAGGGTCGCTCGGCCGCCTCGACCCATTCGACCGTCGGGAAGCCGAAGACGGCTTGAAAGCATGCTACATACGTCTGAGCCACGACCGGAAGCGCCGGACAGGCCGGCCCGACCCAACGGGCCAGGCTCGTCACGGGGTCCGGTAGACCGCACGGGACGATCCACTCAAAGGCCGCCAGGTCCGGATTCACGTTGAAGGCAAACCCATGGTAGGTGACCCAACGGACGACCCGAATGCCGATGGCGGCGATCTTGGCCCCGCCGACCCAGACCCCCGTCTTGCCGGGCCACCGGGTAGCCGAGAGGCCGTACCGGGCGCAGAGCTCGATCAGGCTGTCCTCCAGACGACGCAGGTAGCGGTGGACGTCCCGGCCGAACTCGTTCAGATCCAAGACGGGGTATCCGACCAATTGGCCCGGCCCGTGATAGGTGACCTTACCGCCCCGGCCGACCTGCCATATCTCGACACCCGTCCGGGCGAGGGCTTCCGGGGATGTTCGGAAGAGGTCCCATCCCCCGCCGGTCCCAAGGGTCACGACGGGGTCGTGCTCCAACAGCAGAAGGGTGGCATGGCGATGAACTTGCTCGGCGGCCCAGGCCTGCCAGGCGAGACCCTCTCGGTAGCTCCGACGACCCAGCCAGAGGGCCTGCAAGTGGGGCATGGTCCCATCGCCTCTAGGACATGGCCGTTCGGCCATGGAAATTCCTCTGCTTACTGGCCTCCGAACCGCTCGATGAGGGCCGCCGCCGCCGAGTACGGGTCCAGGGCCCCCGTGGCAACGGCTTGAATCCACGCCTGGACCTGGGGGTCCTGCCAGTGGGCCTCGATGCTCTGCAGGATCAGCGTCCGGACGGCCTCGGTCAGCCGCAGGGAGGCATACTGCTGGCGGCGACGGTCCCACTCGCCCGACCGATCCAGAAAGGCCCGATGCTCGTGCAGGACCCGGACCAGCTCGTCGAGACCGGCCCCCCGGGTCGCATCCGTCAGGACGATAGGGGGACGCCAGGGTCGGACCTCCGGAGTCAGGCTGAGGACGTTCCGAAGCTCCTGACGCATGCGCTCGGCGTCACCCCGGTCCTTCTTGTTGATCACGAAGACATGAGCGATCTCCATCAGACCCGCCTTGAGGGCCTGGACCTCGTCGCCCAGCCCGGGCATCAGGACGAGGACGACCGTGTGGGCCACACGGGCGACATCGGTCTCGTCCTGCCCGACGCCGACCGTCTCGACCAGGACGACGTCCATTCCGTAAGCGTCCATCAGGTCGACGATGTCGAAGGTCGACCGGGAGAGGCCCCCCATCTGGCCACGCGTGGCCACGCTCCGGATGAACACCCCCGGGTCGCCCTCGTGGTCCTGCATCCGAATCCGGTCTCCCAGGATAGCTCCACCCGTGAAGGGACTCGTCGGGTCGATAGCGACGACCCCGACCGTCCGGCCCTCGGACCGGAAGGCCCGAATCAGGTGGTTGATGAGACTACTCTTGCCGACGCCGGCGGGCCCCGTCACGCCGATGACCCAGGCCCGGCCCGTCCGATGATAGACCCGTCGGAGGACGGCCCGCCCGACTTCAGGGGCGTCGTCCAGCCATCGGATGACCCGAGCCAGGGACCGCATGTCCCGGAGTTCGGCGACTTCCGACACGGACATGGCGTTTCCTCAGGGACGCCGTCGCTTCAGCGGCCCGTCCGTCGGGGCCCGCCGCAGGCGCTCCCGCCGGGGCGGTGTCAGACCCAGGGGCCGCAGACGGGGCTTGACGGACCATCGAAAGCGGGACCGACGCCCGCCCTGCACCTCTACGACTTCCTGAAGGAACCGGCAGACTTGGTCCTTCAGCTCCGGGACCCGGATGCCCCATACGACGTCGGGGCAACGGTCCAGATACCGTAAGACCCGCTCCAGCAGATGGCGGACGCCGTTCCACTCCTGCCGACCCGCATGGATCAGGGCGGCGTCGACTTGGATGAGGGCCTTCAGGAAAGACCGGATGGGCTCCTCGGCGGTCCGCCAGACTTCCTCCCAGGCCTCATGGGAGTCCCAGTACCGACCCCGCCAGTAGTGGTCCAGGCCCCGTCGGAAGGCCTCGGGCCACGGCGGGACTTCCACGCTGGACCTTCCCGGATCCACCATATGCCCACCCTATCCATCCCCGGACACCAGGTCTTCCGCCTGAAGGACCTGCCGGGCCACGTCGACCAGCCGGACTCCCCGTTGCGCCAACAGATGTTCGATGGCCGCCCGAACGGCCCCCTGACCTCCGGGGACGGGTGAGACCCAGTCGGCCCGGACCCGGACCTCCGGCGGTGCGTCGGGGACGGTCATCCGGTAGCCGACGACCTCAAAAGCCGGCAAGTCCTGCACGTCGTCACCCATGAAGGCGATCTCGGACAGCGAGACGCCGTAGCGGGCCGCAAGGTCCCGCAGGACGGCTACCTTGTGAGTCACGCCCAGGTGGACCTCCTGAACGCCGAGTTCCGCCATGCGCCGGCGGACGGCCGGGTCCGCCCGACCCGATACGACGGCGATGGAAAGACCCGCCCGGGGGGCCAGGACGATGGCCGACCCATCTCGGATGTGAAAGGCGCGCAGGACCTGACCGTCGTCACCGTAGTACAGACGTCCGTCCGTCAGGACGCCGTCCACGTCCAGGACCAGCCATCGGATGGCCATGGAAGCACTCCGGGCCTCTGGGATGCAGGATGCAGGATACAGGATGCAGGATGCGGGGTGCAGGATGCAAGATGCTCAGGCGGGGACCCGACGCATGGCCCAACGGGCGGATGGCTGGGAGCGTCTTGGCTTGCGGGGGACGGAGCGGGCGCCTAAAATACTACCCAGCACGCCCAGCCGGCGTAGCTCAGCCGGTAGAGCGGCTGATTCGTAATCAGCAGGTCGCCGGTTCGAGTCCGGCCGCCGGCTCCAGGAGTCATCCATGGCAGACCGGGTGATCCAGCGGAAGAAGAAGCCCATCCAACTGGCGGTTGTGGACCAGAACGGATGTACAGGTTGTGAGGCTTGCATTCAGTTTTGTCCGGTCGACTGCATCCTCGTCGTGCCCGGCGAGAACGGTATCCCGGGCCACTATCAACTCGTCGAGGTCGACTTGGACCGATGTATCGGGTGCACGCTGTGCGCCAAGTACTGCCCCTGGGAGACCATTCTCATGCTCCCCTACGACGAGGCCTATGCTCGGGCACCCCAGTTGACCCTCCGATCTGTCTGGCACCCCCAGTGGAATGAGCGGCTCCCGGCGTCGGCCGTCCCACCGACAGCCGAGGCCTGAAGACGAACGGGGCCCCTGAAAGAAGACGGTGGAGCGTCGTGTGGCGGCGTCCGTTCCCCCCTTCCCTTGCGTCCCCGAATAGCTTTCGGTAAATTGGCCCTGTGAATAGCGAAGGGCGGTGTCTATGATGGGTTTTGACTTCGTGCTCTATGAGCAGGACTACGAGCAAATCCAGCAAGTCCTGCATCGCCTGAAGGAAGGGGCCAACGCCCAGATGGTCTTTCTCATCGACCGGAACGGCTCGATGGTCGCCTTCCAGGGGGACACGGAAAACATCGACACGACGTCCTTTGCCTCCTTGGCGGCCGGCAACGTCGCCGCCACCGAGAGTCTGGCCCGCCTGCTGGGGGAACGGGAGTTCAACGTCCTCTATCACGAGGGGGCGGGCCAGAACATCCACATGTCCCTGATCAGTCAGCGGGTCATCCTGGTCGTCATCTTCTCCAACAAGTCGGCCCTGGGTCTGGTCCGCTTGCGGGTCAAACAGGCGACGGCCGAGCTGGAACGGATTTTCAACAACCTGATGGAAAAGCTGGAGCACGACCGGGAGCTCATCGGGGCCTCGCTGAACCAATTTGCCGAGATCACCGACGAGGACATCGAGGCCCTGTTCGGCGGGCCCGAGGGCGAGTGGGATCGGCGCCGGCCCCGATAGCGACGGCGGGTGGACGAAGATGGTATTCATCAACTACGCCGCCCGAGAGATCAACGTCAAGATCGTATACTACGGTCCGGGTCTGGGGGGAAAGACGACGAACCTACAGTACATCTATGAGCGGACGAGTCCCGACCAGAAGGGCAAGCTGATCTCGCTGGCGACCGAGACGGAGCGGACGCTCTTTTTCGACTTTTTGCCGCTGGACCTCGGGACCGTCCGGGGCTTTCGGGTCCGGTTCCACCTGTATACCGTCCCAGGTCAGGTTTTTTATGATGCTTCTCGTAAGTTAATTCTCAAGGGGGCCGACGGCGTCGTCTTCGTGGCCGACTCCCAGCGGGAGCGGATGGATGCTAACATCGAGAGTCTCAACAACCTGAAGGTCAACCTCCGGGAAAACGGCCTGGACATCCTGACGATCCCTTACGTCCTCCAGCTGAACAAGCGGGACCTGCCTTCGGCCGTACCGGTCGAGGAGATGCTCCGGGTCCTGCATGTCAAGGGCGAGCCCGTTTTTGAGGCCGTGGCGACTCGGGGCATCGGGGTCTTCGAGACCCTCAAGACCATCGCCCGCCTGGTCCTCCTGGAGCTCAAGAAGACGACGCACGCTATGGGATGAGGGTCAGCGGCATGAACCCGGTGTATGCCCTGGAACCCCCGGAGTGGCGGGACTATTCGGATGCGGAGCTGAAGGCCCGCATCGACCCCCGCCGCCTGCCGCGGCACATCGCCGTGATCATGGACGGCAACGGTCGGTGGGCGCAGGCCCGGGGCCTCCCCCGGGTCAGCGGTCATCGGGCCGGCATCCAGTCCGTCCGGGAGACGGTCGAGGGTGCCGCCGAGCTGGGCATCCCGGTCCTCACATTATTTGCCTTCTCGACCGAAAACTGGCGGCGGCCCAAGGACCAGGTCGATGCCCTCATGGACCTGTTGGTCGAGTACGTCGACCGGGAGATCGGGACCCTCATCCAGAACGACATCCGGTTTATCCCCATCGGACGCCTATTTCAGCTCCCGCCCCACGTGCAGGCCAAGCTGGCCTGGGCCCAGGAGCAGACGGCCCACGCCCGGGGGTTGTTGTTTTTGATTGCCCTGAGCTACAGCGGCCGGGTCGACATCGTCGATGCCGTTCGCGAGATCGCTCGTCAGGTCCAGACGGGTCGCCTCTTGCCGGACTGCATCGACGAGCAAGTCATCGCCGACCATCTTTACACCCGGGGGGTCCCGGACCCGGACCTCCTGATCCGCACGAGCGGGGAGCTTCGGATCAGCAACTTCATGCTGTGGCAACTGGCGTATACAGAGCTTTGGTTCACGCCTATCTACTGGCCGGACTTTCGGAAGCGCCACCTGTACATGGCGATCTTGGACTTCCAGCGGCGGGAGCGTCGCTACGGTACGGTTCCCTCCACGCCGGAGCCTGTCTCCTCGGGTACCTTCGCGTGAAGCGCATCCTTACGGCGACGGTCGGGATCGCCCTGTTGGCCGGTTTGTTCGCGTGGGGTCCGGTATGGGCCGGATGGATCGTCGTGGGCCTGGTCGTCGGCCTGGCCTGGGACGAGTTCTTACGCCTGGGCCGGCTACGGGGCATTGGGGTCTATCGATGGCCCGTGCATGGGTTGATGGCCCTCGTCTGGGTCCTGAGCCGGGAGCCGGGCTCCCACGGAGGCCTCTGGTGGGGGGTAACACTCCTGACGGCCTGGATCGTCCACGCCGGATCTCTCGTCCGTCCGGCGGCGGTCGTAGCCGAATCCTTTGTCGGGACGGCGACTTGGCTGGCGGTCGGTTGGGGCTACTTTCTGTGGGGGGGCCTAAGCCTGTGGTATCTCTGGCAAACAGGCCTGCAGGCTTCCGTCGCCCGGCCGTTTTGGTCCAGCCCCCTGGTGGGCCTCCTGCTGATGGTGTGGACCTGTGACACGGCGGCATACTACGTGGGGCGGTGGCAGGGACGCTACCGACTGGCACCGGTCGTCAGCCCCCACAAGACGGTCGAGGGGGCTCTGGCGGGACTCGGCGGTGCCATCTTGGCGGCCTGGCTGTGGGGCCGATGGGGGGCGACGACCGCTCGGCCCGTTCCGTGGTATGAGTGGGTCCTTGTCGGTCTGGGGGTCGGCGTAGTCGGTCAGATCGGCGACCTGGTCGAGTCGGCCTTCAAGCGGTGGGCTGGCGTCAAGGACACGGGTCGTCTCTTGCCCGGTCACGGCGGGATGTGGGACCGGATCGATAGTTTGATCTTGGTGGCTCCTTTCTACTATCTTTACTGGCAATTCGGGAGCCTGGCGGGACGATGGAGTCCTTCCCCCTGACGGATTGGTCGCAGGCGAGCTTGCGCGTGGGTGAGGTCCGTCACATCGCCGTCTTGGGTGCGACGGGCTCGATCGGTCGGAGCGTGCAGGACCTGGTCCGGGCTTTTCCGGACCGGTTTCGGGTCGTCGCCCTGGCGGCCCATCGGGACGTGGACGGAATTCGGGCGTGGTTCGAGTTCGTCCGTCCCCGGTGGGTGGCGATGGTCGACCCGGCGGCGGCCCGAGCGCTCCGGGCATGGCTTCAGACCCAGGGGCTGGACGTGGAGGTCCTCGAGGGTCCGGAGGGCCTGGAGTCCATCGCCGCCTTGCCCGAGGCGGACACGGTCGTGTCGGCCGTCGTCGGGGCGGCCGGGCTGAAGCCGACCTACGTCGCCCTTCGGGCCGGCAAGCGGGTCTGTCTGGCCAACAAGGAGAGCTTGGTCATCGCCGGTCCCCTGATGCGGCAGGCCCTCCGGGAAGGGGGGGGCTGTCTGATTCCCATCGATAGTGAGCACTCGGCCCTCTTTCAGGCGATGGTCGGCGAGGCCCGGGCGCACGTCATCCGCCTGTGGCTGACGGCCTCGGGGGGACCTTTCTTGTGGCGCCCCCTGGAAACCTTCGAGGACATCACGGTCGAAGAGGCCCTTCAGCATCCCCGTTGGAAGATGGGGCCTAAGGTCACGGTCGACTCAGCGACGCTGATGAACAAGGGCCTGGAGATCGTGGAAGCCCACTATCTCTTTGATTGGCCCGTGGACCGCATCGAGGTCGTCATTCATCCCCAGAGCATCGTCCACTCCATGGTGGAGTTTGTGGACGGGACCTTCAAGGCCCAGATGTCGCTTCCGGACATGCGTCTGCCCATCGGCTACGCCCTGGCCTATCCCGAGCGCTTGCCGATGACGGTCCCGGCATGGCGGCCCGTCGAGTGCGGTCGCCTGGAGTTTTATCCCCCGGAGGAGCGGAGGTTCCCCTGCCTGCGCTTGGCCCGAGCGGCGATATCGGCCGGGCCCTCCTATCCGGTCGTCTTGAATGCGGCGAACGAAGTAGCTGTGCAGGCGTTTCTAAATCGCCGGATCCGGTTCCCCCAAATCGCCGCCCTCATCGAGGCCGTGATGGAAGCGCACGTCGCCCAGCCCGTGACGTCTCTGGACGACATATGGGAGGTTGACCGGTGGGCGCGGGCGACGGCGGAGGCGTGGGTCGGCCGCCACGGGAAGGAGGGCGCATAGATGGCCGAGTGGCTGGACAAGGTCCGGGTCGTCTTCGTATATGTCTTCGGCTTTGCCGCCATGTTTGGGATCCTCGTGTTCCTTCACGAGCTGGGGCACTTCTTGGCGGCCAAGGTCCTGGGCTTCCGGGTCGAGGTCTTTTCCCTGGGTTTTGGGCCTCGCGTGTGGGGTTGGCGTCGGAAGGGGACGGATTACCGCATCAGCGCCGTGCCCTTAGGCGGTTATGTCCGGGTCGTGGGGATGGACCACCTGGAAACCGGCGGCCAGCCTGATCCTCACGCCTTTTACGGTCGCCCCCTGTGGCAACAAATGCTGGTCGTCGTCGCCGGGGGTCTGGTCAACCTGGCCCTGGGACCTTTCTGCTTCATGGCGGCCTACCGGATCGGGTTCCAGGAGCCGGCCTTTTTGTCCCGACCGCCCGTCCTCGGCTGGGTGTATCCGGACTCACCGGCTTCCCGGGCCGGACTCCGCATCGGCGACCGGGTCCGAGGGGTCAACGGTCGGCCGGTCGCCACGTGGCGAGAGGCGCACCGGGCCATCTTCATCGAGAACCTGCGGCCGGAAGTCGAGTTGGAGGTCGAACGGGACGGCTCGGTCTTCCGGGTCCGGCTTCAGGGTATCCTGGATGCCCGGGGGAGTGCGTTCTTTTACGGGATGGCCCCGCTCCCGCCGGTCGTCGTGGACCGGGTCGAGGCGGGCTCCCCGGCGGCCCAAGCCGACCTCCGGCCCGGGGACGTCATCTACCGCATCGACGACGACCCCGTGGAGAGCCTGAGTCAGGTCCAGGAACGCGTCCAGCGGTCCCAAGGCCGCCCGATGGTCTTCCACGTGTACCGGCAGGGAGTCTTCCGGTCCGTAACCCTCCAGCCCGTATGGGACGCCCAGCTTCGGCGACTTCGGGTCGGGGTCGCCCTCCGACCGCCGGCGACGGAATACCAGCGGACCCGTCTCTCTTGGGGAGAAGCCTGGCGACGGGGCTGGCAGGACGCCGTCTGGACGGCGGGATTGATCTTCCGGGCATTGCGCAATCTCGTCACGGGCGAGCTGTCCATCAAGACCCTTTCGGGTCCCATCCTCATCGCCCAGGCCGCCGGCCAGGCCCTCCTGATCGGGTGGGCTCGATTCTTCCAACTGATGGGACTCTTTACCATCAACTTGGGGATCTTTAATCTCCTTCCGATTCCGGCATTGGACGGGGGCCACGCGGCCATGATCCTCCTCTCGGCCCTGGTCCGGGCCCTGACGGGTCGGCCCCTGAGCCCCCGCGTCCGGGAGTGGGTCGCCATCATCGGGGTAGTCCTTCTCCTGGGCCTGACCCTGCTGGTCTTGACCCTGGATGTCCTGAAACTACGAGGATGACCGTGCATCCCGCCCTGGACTGGTGGACGGAACTCCGCCGGATTCAAGCGGCCATCCATCGGCTCTTTGAGCAGGTCCTGGGCCCTCAGGGAAAGGTCCCCCTGTTCTACCCCGACGTGAACGTGCGGGTCGCCCCGACCTACGTCGAGGTCATCGCCGACCTTCCCGGCGTTCGTCCTGAGGAACTGAGGGTCTATTGGGAGGGGCAGGCTCTTGTCATCGAGGGCGTCAAGCGTCCCCCTCATGGCGACGAAGAAGGCGTCCGGGTCCTCCGCCTGGAGCGGCCTTTTGGCCCCTTCTACCGGACGGTCCCGATCCCCTGGGCCGTCAACCCCCACGGGGCCTCGGCCGCCCTTCAGAATGGATGGCTCGTCGTCCGCCTTCCCCGCATCCAGGACCGTCGGGTCCGCCGCATCGATATCTCCGTGCAAGAGCGGGTGACGGGTAACGAGTGACGAGTAATGGGTAATAATTTATGGCCGAATTGCCATACTGCCGTAAAAAAGCCCTGCCAACTGCGTAAGTCCTAAGGATTTGAGATGGGGGAATAGTAGAGGGGCGCCGGGTACCAGGTGACCGGAATCCGAGCCGTTTTTACCCTGCATCATGCATACCCCGTGTGCGGGTTTTTCGAAGGCAGGTGCCAGGTACCAGATTCCGGGTACCTGGCACCCGGGACCCGGTACCCGGATCAATACCGAGGACCGAAGACCGAGCCCGGCTACTGGAAAACGTGCACACCGGGTATGCATCCTGTATGCTGCATCCATAGTAAGCCCTTGAGCCCTACCGCCCGCTCATGAACGAACAGCCGACACCGGAAGTTCGGGCTCCGTCGCCGGCCCGTCCTCTCTTGCCCTGGCATCGGGCTCCGGCCCTCTGGACGGCCGGAGCCTTGACGCTCGGTTGTCTCCTGGCCGGCCTTGGCGTACCCCCGGCCGTCGGCGTCGGCTTGAGCCTCCTACTCGGAGGCCTGGCCCTTCTACCTGTCCCGAGGTGGACCCCTCCGGACCGATGGGGCCTTGGGCTGGGAGCCGTCGCCCTAATCGGGGGGCTGGTGCGTGTGCCGATCGCCCTTCGGCAGTATGCCGACAATTGCATCGTCCGCTCCTTTTACGCCGATCCCGAACGTCCGAGTCCGGACCCCGTGCGCGTGTACGGGACGGTCCTCGGCTTCCCCCGGCGGTTTCCCGAAGGCTGGCAGATGACCCTACGGGTCGAGCGGCTCGAACACCGACGAAAGACCTTGGCCTGCTCGGGCCGCATCGCCCTGTGGGTCCCCGCGGGGCCTGAGACGAAGACTTCGCCCCCCTGGTTTCACGGCACCCGCGTAGAAGCCCTGGGATACTGGTCCCCCCTCCTGACCTACCGGAACGCCGGCACCTATCGGCCGATGGCCGTGATGGCCCGAGGCCTTCACGGTCGCTTCCGGCTGAAACAGCCGTCGCTCCTCTGGATCGAGCGGCCCGGACCGGCCGTCTTCCGGTGGCTCCACACCCGACGGGAACGGCTCCGGACGGCCCTGGTGGCGGTCGAGACCCGACTATCCGGACGGACCCGACCCCTGCTTCAAAGCCTCTGGCTGGGTGACCGGGGCGAGATGGACCCGACGTTCGACCGGGCCCTGCGTCGGACCGGTCTGTACCACGTCCTGTCGATCTCCGGCCTGCACGTAGGCCTGCTGGCCGGGACCCTGGCCTTCCTCCTCTTGCGAGTCCTGTCCTTGCCTCGACGGTGGGCTTACGGCCTCATGACCGTCGTGCTCGGCGGGTATGGGATTCTGGTGGGCCTCGACGCTCCGGTCCTGCGGTCCGTGGCCCTCGTCGGCCTGTATCTGGTTGCCCGGGGCTGGTTCCTTCCGGTGCATCCGCTTAACCTCCTGGCCGGTCTGGAGGCCGTCCTGCTCCTATGGCGGCCCCTGTGGCTGTGGGACTGGGGATTCCAGATGACGTTTGGGATCACGGCCGGTCTGCTCATGAGCGTTCATCCCCTGCTGGCCGGAACGACGGGCCGATGGCGGGTCTTCCTTGGGAGTCTCCTGACGGCCTGGATCGCTCCCCTGTGGAGTGCCCCCTGGACGGTCGGCGTGTTCGGCTGGTGGACCTGGACGGCCGTCCTTTGGAATCTTATCGCCGGCCCCGTGGTCGGCGTCCTGGTCGCCCTGGGGCTTGGAATGAGCCTCGGGGCGGGTCTCCCGGGGACTTCCCTCGTCCTGACCGGACTCACGCGGGTCCTCGACCCGTGTCTGGACGCCTTCGTCCGGGCGGCGTTCCATCCCTGGAACGGCCATGCTGTCTTACCCGGCATTGTAAGCTCCGTTGGGATCGCCATCCCTGTCCTGGTCGCGGCGGTCAGCGGATGGGTGCTCCGGCCGTCCGGCCTGGGGGGAGTCTTCCGGTGGGCTCTGTGGGTCCTCGTCCTGCCGCTAACCTATGGCATCGCTCGCCTGCCGGAAGTCGTCCCTCCGCCGGTGCCGGCCGGAGCCGTCGAGGTCGTCCTCCTGGACGTCGGTCAGGGCGAGGCTATCCTGGTCCGGGACGGAGTGCGTACTGTCTTGGTCGACGGCGGGGGCTTGCCCGGCAGTCGCTGGGACATCGGGACTTACGTAGTCGTCCCTGCCTTACAGGCCCTGGGTGTCCGACGGGTGGAGGCCCTCGTCCTGAGTCACCCCCATCCGGACCACTACGTCGGCCTGCGGGCCGTCCTGGAGCATTTCGGACCGGCCCGCTTTTACTATCCCGCCGGGACGGAGGTCCCGGACTGGATCCGTTCCAGCCCGGTCTGGACCCGCGTGGAGGCCACCCCCCTGGCGGAGGGCATGGAGTTCTTCATCGGGGCGCTGGCGGTGCGGGTTCTCCACCCGCCGTCGGGCTACCGTCCGGTCCCCATCAATGAGGCTTCCCTCGTGCTCGTCATCACCCACCGCCACACCCGGGTCCTGATGACGGGGGACATCGAGCGGGGGACGGAGGGCCGTCTCGTGCGGACTTACGGACCCAGCCTGCAGGCTACCGTCTTGAAGGTCGCCCATCACGGGAGTCGGACGTCGACGACGCCGGCCTTCCTTGAGGCCGTGCGGCCCCGCTGGGCCCTCTGCTCGGCCGGTCCCCGCAACCGATTCGGCTTCCCGCATCCGGAGGTCGTCCGACGACTTCAGGACGCCGGCGTTCGAGTCTTGTGCACGGGCGAGGCGGGTCAGGTCCGATTGGTCGTGTCTCCCGAGGGCCGGTTCACGGTGGAGACTTTTCGGGAGCGACCATCTCGAGGCGGGTCGTGGGGTTACACTGAATTTGAAAGCAGGCCGGAAACACCGTAAGGCCTTCTGGGGACGGCGTACCCGTCAGCTCGGCCCTCGCGCAGTGCCGTCCTAAGGGGATGGGGTACGGCCGCCCGATCCAGCGGTCCTGCCGGGTCTGCAGGTCCCAGGACTCTTGAAAGGGGAAGGCCTCGTCCTCGCCCCAGACACTCAGATGCCAGTCGAGCACGCCGGACTCGGGGAATCGGACCTGAACGGCCGGTCGGATCTGGAGTTTCTCGGGGTCGACGACCAGGTCGAAGGCCTCGATACCGGGCCCGACCGAGGGGGACGCACCCGGGAGGGTCCGAATTCGGACGGAGGGCTCGCATCGGACCCGGAAGCACTGTTCGAAACGTTCCTGCCAGGTTTTTCGGTCGACGTCGGGACCCAGACCCTCCAACGTGGCCTGGACACAGTGAGTCCCCAGAAAGACGGGATACGGGCGACTCATTGGCTCGACGGTATCGGACCGCTCCGGGGGCACGGTTAGGACCTCCTGGACTTTTAGGACCCCGGCGGGACTCTTCAGTCGCACGGTCAGGGCGGACCGGTCCAGGTCCGACGGCAGTCGTAGCCGGACGCGGAACCGAAGCTGTTCGGCGGATTCGTTCAACGTCGCTTCGATGGCTCGGAGGCCCCACTTTTCAAGCTCGGTCCGGCCTTTGGGGCCAGGGGGATGGGGGAGTTCTTCCGGCGGGATCGCCTGCGCCGAGGACTTGTAGGTGTAGTCTAAAAAGACCGTGATGCGGCCCTGATAGTAAGTGCCGGGACTGGCACTTCGCAGGTAGATCCGCCAGAGGCCCTTCCAGGGGTACGCCTCGTCGGTCGTCAGTTTCCAGCGGATCCAGCCTCGGCTCACGTCGTCCCGAATCGGTCGGTTCCGCCCCGGACTATACAGGGCGGCTTCCAGCTCGGCCACCGGGTTCCACTCGATGTATATCTCCATGCGGGCCGGTCGGTCGACGGCGAAGGGCTGAAGAAAGAAGCTGGCCAGACCTTCTTCGATTTCAAAGAACCATTCGTAGCGGGGTGGGGCCGACAGGGAAGAGGCACCGCAGAGCAGGATAAGCCATCCTGTAAGGAGGAATTTGTAGCGCATGCAGAGGCCGCCTTGGTGGCCCTACCGGGATTTGAACCCGGGTTTGAGGACTGAGAATCCCCCGTCCTGGACCTGGCTAGACGATAGGGCCACAGGGCCTATTAAGTTAACCGCTTCCGACCCGGGGATCAAGCCCACCGGTCGCATGACCGTTTGAAAGCAAGGGCGGTACGGCCTCTTGCCTCATTGCCTCCTTGTCCCCTTAGTAGTTGGTCCACTCCAAGGGGATGCGCCAGCCCGTCCGGAGACGCCGCCGGATGAGCCGGTGAAAGTCCCGTACGTCCGGACCCCGCAGGAGTTCCCGGTAGATCGCCTCCGCTTCTGCCGACGCTCCTCGGGCGTCGAGGACTTGAGCCAGGCTGAAGCGGGCCCAGGCGTCGAGCCACGGGGGCCGGGCCCGGGGCATCGCCAGCAAGTGGCGGAGCCACCGTTCGGCCGTTTCCCACTGACCGGTGTGCATGTACCAGCGGGCCCGCCAGTACAGAGCCTCCGTCCACGTGATCTCGGGAAGCCCGGACCCCCGAACGATGGCCCAGGTGACCCAATCCCCCCAGAGGGCGTCCGCTTCGGCCCACCGCTCCCCGTGGACGGCCGCCCGCAGGAGAAACAGGCGGTGGGTCAGGTTCTCTGGATAGACGGCGACCAGCCGTCGGCCCCACGCCAGGGCCCGGTCGTAGTCATGTTCATAGAACAGGTAAATGTATACCAGCGTACGGACGGCCTCCCACTGGACGACCGACGGCGTCGTCGCCGCCCGCTGGAGCCGTCGCAGGCCCCGCTCCCGGTCGCCCGGCGGGATTCCCAGGACGGAGCCGAGGACCTGGAGGAGACGGGGGACCGTGTCGGCGAAATAATCGTAGTTTCCATACAGATAGTCGATCCATGGACAGTCCGCTCCGGCGTCCCGGAGGACGGTCAATGCCCGGTACATCCGGCCGCCGGCCCGCCCCGCCTTGAAGTTGTCGCCTCGGATGGCAAGCCACAGGCTTTCGAGGCCGTATACGCTGGCCCGGGCCAGAGCGAGGGCCCGGGCGTCGGCCCCGGCCCGCTCCATGGCCCGCACTTTCTGGCGCAGGACTTGCACGCGGCGCTCGATTTCGTCCGTCGGCAGGGGTCGAATGTAGTCATTCCACCGGATGGCGGTCAGGGCATCGACGAAAAAGGGATAGGGGTTGTCCGGATGGGCCCGTTCACAGGCCGCCAGGGCCGGATCCAGCTCAGCAAACCGCATGCGGTAAAAGAGGTCCAAGGCCTGAACGGCGCAAGGCGGGACCGTCTCGGTCAGCTGGCGACAGAGGGCCTCGCCGGCCGAGACCCCACCGGGCCAGGCGACCATCCCGACGGCGACCCACGTCCGGGCAAGGAGCCGTCCCCACCGCATGGCCGTGGTCACGAGGACTCCGCCGACTCGGGGGGGACGATGCCGTACCGGGCCATCTTATCGTAGAGCGTCCGTCGGGAGATCCCGAGGAGCCGGGCGGCCCGGGCCTTGTTCCCCTGGGCGCGGCGGAGGGCCTCTCGGATGGCCCAAGCCTCGAGGCGTTCCAGGTTCAGGTCCGAGTCCCTGAAGGCCGCCGCGAGGTCCCCGACGGTCGCCGGACGAATCCAGGGACCCTGTTCGATCCCGCGCAGGACGTCCGGCGAGATGAGGTCGACGGTCAGGCGTCCGTGGCCAAGGGTGGCCATCCGGCGGACCTCGTTTTCGAGCTGACGGACGTTACCGGGCCACGTATAGGACATAAATATCTGAATCACTTGAGGGTCTACGTAGACTTCCGGGAGATGAAGCGCCTCCATGACCTGCCGAAGAAAGTAGTCGACCAGCAGGGGAATGTCTTCCTTCCTCTCCCGAAGCGGCGGTAGGTCGATCCGAAAGACGTTCAGCCGATAGTAGAGGTCCTCCCGGAATCGGCCCTCCTGGACGTACAGTTCCAGCTTCCGATTTGTGGCCGCCAAGACCCGCACGTCGACCCGCACCGACTGGGTAGCCCCCAGGCGCCGGACCTCGCCGGTCTCGATGGCTCGCAGGAGCTTGGCCTGCAGGGTCAGGGGCATCTCCCCGATTTCGTCGAGAAACAGCGTGCCCCCATCGGCGGCTTCCAGGAGGCCGGGGGTCGTCTGGTAGGCCCCCGTGAAGGCTCCTCGTTCGGCCCCGAAGAGCTCCCGCTCCATCAGGGTCTCCGGGATGGCGGCGCAGTTGATGGCGACGAACCGTCGCCCGGCCCGCCGGGAGGCTTCGTGGATCGAGCGGGCGACGAGTTCTTTGCCCGTCCCGCTCTCGCCGGTGATCAGGACCGGCAGGTCCGCGTCCTTGATGAGTTCGATCATCTCGTAGATCCGTTGCATGGCCGGACTGTGGCCGATCAGGCGGTGGTACCGGGCCCGGTAGGTCGTGTCCTTCTTCTGCCATTCCAGCTGAATCCGGAGTTTCTGCAGTTCGGCGTCGCTGGCCTGGACTTGGGCCTGCAGGAGTTGATTCATCATCTCCAGTTGGCGGCGGGACTCTTCTAAAGCCTGGTAGGCCTGGGCCAGTCGGACCATGGGGGCCGCCATGGCGGCAAACAGTGTGGCCGTCTCCCGGTCCTGGGCATCGAAGTTGCCCTCGAGTTTGTTGATCAGCTCGAGGGCCCCGATAGGCCGGTCGGTCTGGTCGTCTTCCCGGACGACCAGGGGGATGCAGAGGAGGGACCGAGTCTGGTAGCCCGTCTGGGCATCGGCCTCGGCGTAAAAGTCGGGGTGGGACCGGACGTCGTCGACGATGAGGAGCTTCCCCTCCAGGACGCTTCGCCAGACGATGCCCCGCCCCCGGGGGACCGAGATGTGGGTCCAGGTGTCCCGGATGACCTGACCCCGGTGGTCTCGCCGGACCGATAGGAAGGTGTCCATGGCGTTCTCTTCCTTATTGACCAGGAACAGGCTGGCCCGCTCGGCTTGGAGGAGCTCCGTGGCCTTCTGGGTGATCGCAAACAGGACCTGGTGGAAGTCTTCCATCTTCAGGATGGCCTGAGCCAGATCCAGGAGCACGGACAAGACTTCCCCCGAGGAGCCGGGCCGGGGCGTCTGGAGGTCCTCCTGCCATTGGATGAGCCAGGACAGGAGGGGAGGCCAGCAAGTCGGCGGCACGTCGAAGTCTGCCGGGATCCACAGGAAGGCGACCCGCAGGCCGGGCCATCGGGCCGCGATGAGATGACCCCCGCCGATCGTTTCCCGGCCGCAGGCTGGATACAGGGGCCACCGCTCTAAGGGGTAGCTCCGGAAGTGCTGGACGATCGTCTGCTCGAGCCGTTTTTCTGACGGCAGGACCAGCCACGTAACGCCCCGCTCCGTGAGAACCCCACCGATCCACTGGGCTACAGGTCCCAACGCCACGGCACTCATCGTCCGGCCTCAAGATGTCGGGACATCGAGGGTCTCGCACCTTTCGCAGGGCTCCGGACAAGTCAGGTCTATGCCCTCAGGGGCGGTCCGGCATCACGGCGATGATTCAAAGCCTGGACACGGGAGCGCCCTGCCTGGAACCGTCGGTAAGAACTTGAGTACTACTGATAAATATAAGACTTACGCAGTCTACGGCAGTACGGCAATGATTCGAGTACCGACCTCGACGGATGGCTTGGATCGGATTCCCCTCAACTGCGTGACTCCTAAAATCATATGAGAAAATCTAAATCTTTTTTCTTTTCTTTTTCTTCTTCCTCTTCTTCCGAAACGGGACGTGACGAACCTGAAGCCGGTTGCCTACTTTGCAAACCCTCGATCCGCTGGCGGGCTTCCTTCAGCTTCCTTTCGCAGAATTCGGACAACCGTTTCCCCTCTTCGTAGAGTTCCAGGAGCCTCTCCAGGGGGAGGTTCCCGCTCTCCAACTGCTGGACGATCTGCCGCAAGCGTTCCAGGGCCGCTTCAAAGGTCAGGCCTTCCGTCCGTTCATCCATCTCCATCGACTCCGATAAGGGTCCTGGGTCAAAGGATGAGGGCTCAAGGCCCGGCCCCTGGGACCTCGGTCTCGGTCCGACCAATGCCGAACGGCGAGGGTCAGGGACCGATAGCCTCAGCTCCCGCCCTCCAAGCCCTCGACCCGAGCCGTAAACCGACCCCGGGAAAGTCGGACCTGTACGAAATCGCCGACCCGGAGTTGGTCCGTCCCCCGCACGACCTGACCGTCCGGTGTCAAACAGATGCTGTAGCCCCGGGCCAAGACGGCTTCGGGGCCTGCCTGCAGGAGGCGGGTCCGATAGTGGTCCCACGCCTGCCACGATTCGGTCCATCCCCGCTCGGCGGCCCGGTCGCACCGACCCGTCAGGTCCTCCCATGCCCGACGGCGTTCCTCGTAGCTCCTTTCCAGGGGGCGGACCGAGAGGCGTTCCCGGACGGCCTCCAGGGCGCGAGCCCAGACCTGGCAGGCGCTTCGGGCACTGGCTTCGAGCCGTTCGCGGAGGCGCTGGACTTCCACCATCCGCTCCGTGTAAAGCCGATACAGACGTCCCGGCTCCATCCGGCCGGTCAGATTCCGTAAGTCCTCCTCAGCGTGCCGAAGGGCCTGACGGCATCGGTCGAACAACGTCATCGTGAGGTCGGCCAGCTCGACCATCCGGCGCTCGATCCAGCGTTCCACGTGGAGGGGCCACCGGCTGTCGGTGGCGGACCACGGGACGTAGGCGCGTTCTTTGGCCTGGAAGGCCATCTGGGCGGCCTGATCCAGTCGGTAGGACCAGGTCTTCCACTCGTCGATCCGAGCCTGCCGGACCTGGAGGATCCGTTGGGCCGCCTGGGTCGGCGTCGAAGCCCGCATGTCGGCGACCAAGTCACTGATCGTCTCGTCCTTTTCGTGGCCGACGGCCGAGATGACGACCTTTCCCATCGTCTCCGACACGAGGCGAATCGTCCGGGCGAGGCGCTCGTCGTTGAAGGCCCAGAGGTCCTCGACGGAACCGCCGCCCCGACCCACGATGATGACCTGAACGTCATCCCGACGGCCCAGCGTCTGCAGGCCCTGAATGAGCTGGGGTGGGGCGGCGTCTCCCTGGACTTGCGCGTGATAGAGGACGACCCGCAGGTAGGTCTCGCCTTCCTCCAGACGCTCGGACCGAATGAAGTCGGCCAGCGACGCCAGGCATGTCGGCGGGATGGCCTCCAGGACAAGGCCCGTACGGCCCCGGTCATGCAGGGTCTTCAAGATGTCCCGTACGGCTGCCCCGTCGACCGAGGTCACGACGCCGACCGTGTCGATCCAGCCCGTCAGGGGCCGCTTGCGTCGCTCGTCCAAGAGGCCCTCGGCACTGAGCTTTTCCTTGAGTTGAAGGTATCGGGCATGGAGCAGGCCGGCGCCCTCCGGGACGACCATCCGGACCCGCAGGCTACAGGCACTCCGCTTCTCCGTGGAGTAGAACGTGATCGTCCCGAAAAAGACATAGACCTGGCCGTCCTCCGGGACGATCCCCACGCGCGCCCGGTCGAAGATGACGGCGTCCAGCTGGGCCTGCTCGTCCTTGATGGTAAAGAAGACCCAGTCGTTGTGAAGTCGTCGGTTCGACACCTCACCCCGGACCCACACGGCCGAAAACTGGCTCCGCAGGAGGTCATCGATCTGGCGGGCCAGCTCGCTGACCTGCCAGACCCGGACGCCCGGCGGGATGACCGGGAGAGCGGGCGCGCCCGTCGTGTCAAGGACACCTCCGGGGATCGGTCCCCACAGGTCCTCGACGGCCGCATCATCCGCGTCGGCGGCCGCCGGGTCCACCGATGGGGAGAGCTTGTACGGGTCGGCCATCCCGAACCTCCAGGCAGGTCGTTACACGTTACTCGTTACTCCGTCACTTCTATCATGGATGACCGATCAAATACCACCCGACCTCTTCGAGCAGGTCTCTACGAACTTGGACAAGACGAAGTTCAATACCCGTCACCCGTCACTCCTATCCGGCAGTATAGCCGTCGTCTCTGCCAGCATTATAATCCAGTATGGGTCTGGATGACCATTGAGGACCCAAAGAGGGACGCACCGCCAACTGCGTAACTCCTATACGGATAACGGACCGGTGTAGCGGATTTACGGGGTCTCGCACCCGAACCATCGCTCTATTGCCGTATTGCCTTACTGCCGTATTGCCTTAAAAACTTTGAACGGATTTCCTGAACGCGTGAGGCGGTTCAGTGGTCTCGGTCTTTTATTCGGGCCTGATGAGTTTGTCCCTGGGGGCCGTCTTGAGCCTAAGCCTACTTCGCATCCGCCAGACGGGGGTCGGTCTGTTCGTTCTGGTCGCTCTCTGCACGGCGGGCCTCCTCCTCATCGGGACGGCCGGTCTGCCCCCGCAGGCCCGGACGGTCGCCCCGGCCCTGTGGATGGCCCATTGGGCGTGGCTGGGCCTGGCGGTCGTCTGGGGCGGGGCGGCGTGGCTCCTGCCGACCCGTTGGGTGCAAGTCTCGTGGTGGCTCATCCCTGTGGCCGCCCTTGGATGGTGGGCGGCCGTCATGCCCCATCTGCCCGGCGCGAAAGGCATTCTGATGGGCCTTGCCGCCGGCGGAACGCTTCTCCTGACGGCTCTCCTGATGGGCTCCGTCAGCACGGCGATGGTCGTCGGTCACTGGTATTTGGTGAATCCCGGCCTCAGCATAGGGGCCTTAGAACGGATGAGTCGAGTCTACCTCGGGACGGCCCTGGCGCGGCTGGCGTGGGCCGTCGGCTGGACCCTCCACGATTGGGACCACTTTCGAGGCCTCCTGGCCGGGTGGGGGCTGGACGCCATCTTCCTGCTTCAGCGGTGGGGCTTTAGCCTTCTGTTGTCGCCGGTCCTGGCCTGGATGGTCTATCAGACGGCCAAGATCCGCTCGACCCAGTCGGCGACGGGCATCCTCTATGCGGCGATGGTCGTGACGATCGTCGGCGAGTTCGTCGGCCTCTACCTGTGGATCCATCGAGGCCTCTGGCAGTAGGGCAGCACTGCAGCAAAGACTCGTCACTCCGTCACTCCTCAGACCATCAGGCTACAGCCGCGGGGCTCGGCCTGGGGGAGGCGTCCGATCAGGGTCAAACCCGCGGCGTCGACGGCGCCCACGTCTTCGGTGACGATAAAGGCGATGGAGTCGAGGTTGGCCGGGTCGATGAAGGCCAGGGGGCCCGTCGCTGGGGGCTCGACGGGTCGCCACGTCTCGGGGTCCCACACGGTGACGTGTACCCAAGGGGGTGAGACGAGGCGGCGGAGGACGGTCCGGCCGGTCAGGGCGGCCCGGAGGGTGTTGTCATAGAGTTGACTCCCCATCTCGGTCATTCCGTATTCGGCGATGATAAAGGGCTCGGGGACACGGAACGTCTCGCTCAGGCGGGCATAGAAGGCCGTCTTTTCGACCTCCACCCGACGGCCCTTGAAGCCGCCCGTCTCGACGATGCGGCTTCCCGGCGGGAGGGGCGTCGGGCGGAAGCCCCGGGCTTCCATCCAGAGGAGCCATTCGTAGAGGGCAATGGCCGTTCCGAAAATGAGGATGGGTTCGGACGATTCGCCGGCTCGGGCCAGCCACCGGGTGGCTCCTTCCAGGTCTGGTCCCTCCGGCGTCCAGGCGTGAAGACTGCCCGGTGCGCCGAAGGCTTCCATCAGCCAGTCCAGCATTTGGCCCAGGGACGATTCAGGTCGGAGGCGGGCCGAGGGGCCGAGGAGGAGCATCGGAATGGACTCCCGGTCGGGCAGGACCCATCGTCGGAAGTGACTCAGGGCGGCGGCTCGGTAGAGTTCGAGGCGAAAGAAGGGGTGGACGGACCGGCCCTCGGGTCCCCGCTGGGTTCCGCTACTGTAGAAGACGGCTTGGGCTTCTTCCCGGGGAAAGGCCCCGACCCAGTGGTCTTTGAACAGTGTGACGGGGACGAAGGGGATGTCCCACCAATCGTGGACCCGGTCCGGGTCTCGGAGGACCCGTCGGACGTACCGGTGATAGACGGGGTTGTGGGCGGCCTGGTAGCGGAAGACCTCTATCCACAGGTCGACCCACAGGGCGGGGTCTTCTGTGTAAGCCTCGAAGTGCCGGATGAGCCGGTGGGCAAGCTCTTGACCGGGTCGAGCGGCGTTCGTCATGGCAGAGCCTCGGTCTCCGGCGGGAGTTGCGCCTCCAGCTGGAGGTCATCGACGAGGAGGATACGGGGCCGGAGCATGGCCAAAATGTGCAGGGTTTGTTTCTGCAAGAACCTCCGGAATTCTGCCTCGGTGTACCCCTTGGGTTCCACGCCCGGAGGGGCCCAATGGATGAGGAGGCGGAAGCGTTCTAGGGGGTCTTCGGGCAGGTGGGTAGCGACCAGCAGGACGTCTACGTCGCTCCACAGGTTGAAGTCTCCCCGGGCGACGGAGCCATAAATCCAGGCGGTGACGGCTCCCAGCTCCGTCCTGGCTTGGGCGGCGAATCGTCGGCCCAGCTCGATGAGCTCCGCTTGCTGAGCTTTACGGCGTTGAAGCACGCTGGACACTGCGAAACGCCTCCTTGATGAAACCAGCGACGGAATTCTTCTTCTGTTAAGATCATGGATACAGGATGTATGATGCACGATAGAAATGGCCCGGATTCCGGTTACCTGGTACCCGGAACCCGGTACCTGGCACCTGGGACCCATGCCCCATTCTTATTTTCGCCTCTCGCAAGTCGGGCAGGCCCGACGGAGTTTCTGACGGACGGCCTCCGGGCGGAACTCCGGCGGCGGTTGGAGCATGCGGCCGGCGACGTCAAGGGCCTTCTGCCAAAAGGCGATGGCGGCGTCGGTCTTGCCAAGCGCCATGCAGATGTCCCCAGCATGGTCAAAGACGACGGGGTCGAGGAGGTCCCGCCGGAGGACGTCTTGCATGACGGTCCAGGCTTGGGCGGAGTCGCCCATCCGGTAGTAGACCCAGGCCAGGCTGTCCAGGTAAGCCGGGTTTTCGGGCTCGAATTCAAGGGCCTTCTGGACGGCCGGCAGGGCCTCGGTAAGGCGGATGCCCCGGTCGGCCCACATGTACCCCAGGTTGTTCCAAGCGGCGGCGTGATTCGGGTTTTGTTGGAGGACCTGACGGAAGGCGGCCTCCGCCTCGGCGACCCGATTCATGCGCTCCAGGAGGTTGGCCCATGTAAAGAGCGTCTCCACGTCTTGGGGGTTCTGCCGAAGGCGGTCCTGGACGATTTTTCCCGCCTTCTTGAACTGGCGGGTCCGCTGGTAGAAGGCGACGAGGGTCGTCCACTCGTCGGGGTCGAGCTGGGGCAGGCGCTCGTAAAGACGCTCGGCCCGGGAGGTCTGGCCCTGGGCTTCCCAGAGCAGGGCCTCCATACGGGTCCACCGGGCGGCTTCCCCGGGAAAACGAGACCGGGCGGCGGCCAGGAGCTCCGCGGCTTTCCCGGTCTGGCGGGCCAGGGTGGCGGCCCGGATCTGTTCCTCCAGGACCTCGGGCTGGGGTTCCAGGGCGTAGGCTTCTGCGTAAGCCTGAAAGGCGGCTTCGTAGTCCTGAAGGCTCATCGCCGCCTGAGCTTTGAGGACCCAGGCGGCCCGTTGGTAGCGCCGTCGGTCCGATGGGGACAAGTCGGAGGCTTGAGCCAGGTCTTGCAAGATACGGTCGGCGACCTGACGAACCTCGGACCACCGCCAGGCGCGGGCCAGCAGGAGGAGTCGCCGGATCTGGACTTCGGGAGAACGTCCGAGTCGGTCGGCGTGTTCGTCGAGGAACGCCAGAGCCGATGAAGGACCTTTCTGACGGGCGATGACTTGGGCCTTGAGGAGCCACGCCGACGCTTCATCGGGATGGCGGTCCAGATAGGCGTCCACGGCCTGGAGGGCGACCTCAAAGAGGCGCTGTTCTTGGAGGGCCTGGACGGCCATCTGGAGGAGGTCGAAGTCGTCCGGGGCACGGGCCAGGGCGTCTCGCAAGGCCTGCTGGGCTTCGTCCCCACGGCCCTGCCGGAGGAGCAGAAGGGCGTAAGCTCGATAGCCGTCCGGGTCCTCGGGATGGGCGGTGACATAGCGGCGGATGACGGCCTCGGCCCGGTCCAGGCGGTCGGCCTTCATATAAGCCTCAAACAGGGGAAAGACGACCGAGGACGTGTCTGGACCGACCCGGGCCAGGAGCCTTTCTCCGAGCTGGATGGCCGCCTCGTACTGCTGAGTCCGGATCAGTAAGTGCAAGGTCCGGTTGGCGACTCGGGGGTCCGGGTCGTACTCCAGGTACCTCTGGTAGGCCGTGATGGCCTGGGCCTGGAGGCTTTCATCCCCGCCGGCCAGGCTCAGGAACTCGAGGACTTCCCCGAGTTCCCGCCAGGCCGGCCACAGGTCGGCCTGGAGGCTCACGGCACTCTCGTAGGCCTGGGCGGCTTCCTGCCAGCGGCCCTTCCGCCGGTAGACGGACCCGAGTTCATAGTAGACGTAACCAGGGGCCGTGGCGTGTTCCAGGGCCTGGCGGTACAGCCGCTCGGCAGTGTCCAGGTCGCCTTGAAGGTCGGCCATCCGAGCCTGCATGTAAGCGATGTAACTCTCCCGGATCGGGTCTGGTGCGGCGGTCTCCGCTTGGGCGAAGGCTGGAGTCGCGCCCAGGAGGGCCCCGACCCCGAGAAGAGCGATTCCCCAGACCCAGACGCGTCGGGGGAGGGGGTTCGCTCCGATGGGATAGCCGTCCCCGACGCTTGTCCCGTAACGAAACCGGTCTCCCGGATTCGCCCTTCGCATTCCGCCGTCCCCCCTTCGTTCCGCACCCTTTCATAGTGCAGTGACGGGTCACGAGTGACGAGTAACGGGTTCGGAGTTACGCAGTTGAATGGAATCGGATTCAAGCCATCCGGGGCCAGGTACTCGAATCACAGCCGTAATGTCGTATTGCCGAATTGCCGTACTGTCGGAAAAGAGCCTACCAACTGCGTAAGTCCTACGTGTAATAATTTATTGCCCTATTGCCGTACTGCCCAATGGCCCTACTGCCCTATTGCCGTTTATGAGAGATCCACCCAGACGCTCTTGACCTGGGTATACATCTCCAGGGCGTGCATGCCCAACTCCCGACCGAAGCCGCTGTGCTTGTATCCCCCAAAGGGCATCGTCACGTCGTATAGGTTGTACGCATTGACCCAGACGGTCCCCGCCTTCAGGGCCCGAGCCACGCGATGAGCCTTTTTGACGTCCCGCGTCCAGACGGCCGCCGCCAGACCGTAGACCGTCTGGTGGGCGACTCGGATCATCTCATCTTCGTCCCGACAGGGGATGACGGCCAGGACGGGGCCAAAGATTTCTTCCTGGGCGATCGTATGGGTGGGGTCGACGCCGTCAAAGATCGTCGGCTCGAAGAAGTAGCCCCGCTCGACGGGGGGTCGCCGGCCGCCGACGACGAGCCGGTCCCCCTCCTCGAGGGCCTTGCGGACATAGGACTCGACCTTTTCCAGTTGGGCTTTGTTGGCTAAGGGACCCATTCGAGTGTTGGGGTCGAGGGGGTCACCGGGTTGGAGTTTTTTCGTCCGCTCGACGAGTCGTTCCAGGAGAGCGTCGTGAATGGCGGCGTCCACGATCAGGCGGGAGCCGGCGGCGCAGACTTCCCCCTGATTGTAAAAGATGCCGATGTAGGCCCCCCGGACGGCGGCCTCCAGGTCGGCGTCGGCCAGGACGATGTTGGGCGACTTGCCGCCGAGTTCGAGGGTGACCCGCTTGAGCGTGGCGGCCGCCTCCCGCATGATCCACTTGCCCGTCTCGGTGCTTCCCGTGAAGGCGACCTTATCGACGCCGGGATGTCGGACGAGGGCGGCTCCCGTGACGGCGCCAGGGCCTGTCACGACGTTGAAGATCCCCGGCGGGGCGTCGGCCTCCTGGAAGATTTCGGCCAACTTGAGGATGCTTAGGGGCGTCGTCTCGGATGGCTTGTGGACGACGGTATTCCCGCAGGCCAGGGCCGGCGCGATCTTCCAGACGGCCAGCAGGAGCGGGAAGTTCCAGGGCGTGATGGCGGCGCAGACGCCGAGGGGCTCCCGCAGGGTATAGCAAAAGGCGGGCCACTTGGTCGGGACCGTCTCGCCGTGGATCTTGGTGACCCAGCCGGCGTAATAGTGAAACAGTTCGGCGACCATCGGGACGTCCACGTTCCGGGCGTCCCGGATGGGCTTACCCGAGTCGAGGCTCTCGATGTAGGCCAGCTCCTCCCGATGCGCCCACACGAGGTCGCCGATCCGCCACAGGAGGCGGCTCCGCTCGTAGGGTGTCATCCGGGGCCAGGGGCCTTCCTCGAAGGCCCGCCGGGCGGTCTGGACGGCCCGGTCGACATCGGCCTCGTCGGCCAGGGCGACCTCGGTGATGACCTCTTCGGTCGCCGGGTTGACGGTCGGAAAGGTCCGGCCCGAGAGGCTCTCGCAGAACTCGCCGCCGATAAACAACTTTCCCGGCGGTAGGGCGACATCCGGCTTCGTCATGTCGGTTCCTCCTGGGACCTCACGGGGCTCCCTGAGCCTTCTGCCACAGGTCCCGATAGGTCTCCCGCACGCTGGGGTCCAGCCTTTCCGCGAATTCCAGGGGCAGTCGGGCCTCCGGGATGAGTCGGAGGACGTCGGCCAGGTCTTGCAGACGGTGGGGGGCACTCATCCCCGGAGCCAGTTTCCCCCGAGTCTCCATCCGACGCCCCTGGGACGTACCCCCGTCTCACGTACCCGTGAACTTCGGCGTCCGCCGCTCGACCCAGGCCGTCAGGCCCTCCCGGCCGTCGTGGCTCTGGAACAGCTGTTGCTGGAGTTCCCGCTCGACGGAGAGACCCCCGACAAACGACGTGTCTTCGGTGACCTGGACGGCCCGCTTGATTCGGCCGACGGCAAAGGCCGCCTTATTGGGCGGCAAGAACTGCCGGGCGTACTCGAGGACCCGGTCCATGAAGCCGTCGGACTCGAAGATGTGTTGGATGAGACCGATTTCCAGGGCCTCCTCGAACTCCATCGTCCGGCCCGTGACCATCAATTCCATGGCCCGCCCCTTTCCCAGGAGACGGGTCAGGCGTTGGGTTCCACCCGTCCCCGGCAGGACGCCCAGGGTAATTTCGGGCAGGCCGATTTTACCGGCGCCCCGGCGGGCGATGCGGATGTCGCAAGCCAGGGCAATCTCCAGACCGCCCCCGACGGTGTGGCCGTTGAGGGCGGCGATGACCAATTTCGGCGTATGCTCCAAGCGGTTGAGGGTCTCGTTGGCATGGAGGCAGAAGTAATACTTGTACTGGGGCGACACGCTGGCCAGCATCTTGATGTCGGCCCCCGCACAGAAGAACTTGTCACCGGCACCCCGGAGGACGAGGACGTAGACACTTTCGTCCATCCGGGCGTCGAGGATGGCCTCGTCCAATTCCCGCATCAGTTCATAGGTGTAGCAGTTGGCCGGCGGATTATTCAGTTCCAAGACGGCGATGCCGTCTTGTTTCGTATAGCGGACCAGGGGTTCGGTCATGGGTCCTTCCTCCGACAGGCCCAAGGAGATTCGCCTCCCAGTCTATCACGTCTCCCGTCCCGGGGGGAACCCCAGCAGGCTCCGGAGACGCCGGACCAAGGCCTGCCGGATTTTTTCGGGCGGCTGACCCTTCATCTCTTGGGTCTCCTCGGTCAGGAAAGCCTCGAGGGCCTCCATGCGGGACTCGAACAGTTGCACGATGTTGTCCCGTATGACGGGGTAGCGTTCCATCCACCGTCGAACGGTCTCCAGGGGGAGCCGGATGACCCAGGCGTCCTGGATGGCCCGGGCCGTTCCCGTCCGGACGTCTGGTCGGATGAGGGCGAACTCTCCAAAGATGTCTCCGGGTCCCAGGAGGGCGATGCGGCGCTCCTGCTTGTGGCGGCGGACCCAGATGCCGACCTGACCTTCCAGGACGATGTACACGCCGTCCGGGGGGTCGCCCTGGTGGAAGATGACCTGATGGCGGGCGTAAGGGAGGCATCGGACCTCCCGGGCCATCTGTTCCAGGACTTCATAGGGCAGGCCCTGAAAGAGGGGATGACTCTCCAAAAAGCTCGTGAGTCGCGGCAGGGTGACGAGGGGTTCCGGGGACTCCTGCCGGTGGTACTCGACTTGGATGGGGTAGGGGATCTCGATCCCGTGGCGGCGGAGCGTGTACCACAACTTGTACCGCAGTTCGGCGTCGATGCGGTCCAGGTCGCCGAAGTCGTCGTAGGCGAACCGGACCTCATAGACGATGCTGTAAGCGGCAAATTCAGCGATCCGGACCTCCGGCGGAGGGTCCCGACGGACGGGCAGGTCCTCCAGGGCTTCCCGGAGGGCCCGGGTAACGTGGTCTGGGGGGACCTCATAGGGGAGGCCGATTGCCGTCTTGTGAATCCGGGGACGGCCCGCCGGACGGGAGTAGTTGACGATAACCTCCCGGGCGATGGCGGCATTCGGATACACGACCGTTTCCCCCGTGCGGGTCACCAGATGCACGGACCGCCAGTTGATCTCCCGGACCTGGCCGACGTGGTCCTGGACTTTCACCCAGTCGCCTAAGGTGAGGGCACCCTCCAGGTTCAGGCTGATGCCGGCGAACAGGTTCGACAACGTCTCCTGCAGGGCTAAGCCCACGATGATCGACAGGACGGCCGACGTGGCCAGGATCGGTGCGACCTGCACCCGGAACAACCACTGGACGGAGAGGACGAGGCCCAGGGCGAAGAGGAGACTGATGAGGATCTCCCGCAGGAGGGAGGGGACTCGGGTTCTTCGCAAGAGCACTTCGAAGACGAGCGTGTCCAAGAGTCGCAGGACCAGCCAGCTCAGGGCCGCCAGCCAGGCCAGGCGAAGCCAGCGGTCCAGAGGCGGCCACGCTATGGTCCGGCCGTAAACGTACAGGGCTCCGCTGACCAGGAAGGCGATCCAGAAGGCCCGGCGCAGGCGCCGCCAGTCGGACCAGTGGTACCGGAGCCACCAGTCCAGGGCGGAGGCCAGAAACAGCAGGGCGACGATAATCAACATGAGGATGCTGACGGTCATACCCAGGTACTACGGGTTCGGTGCCGGGGATTCGGTAGGGAGACATCGGCCCCCCAGCACCTGGAGACCGGCGGGTCTCCCGCCGGGGTTCGGTCAGCTGGGCTTCTGCCGGCGCAGGATTTCTAACTGCTGAATGCGGTCCGTCACGTCCCGATAGCTAGCATCGAGGGAATAGACCTCGATGTAGAGGTCGTAGGCCCGGTCGAATTCGCCCATCTGTTCATACAGCGTGGCCATCATGTACTTGACTTCCTGCACGACCTCTTCGGCTCCGCTACCCATCTCCAGGACCCTCTGGAGACTCCGCAGGGCCGCCTCGGGGAGACCCTTGCGGGCGAAGCATTCGGCCAACTGGATATGGGCATGGACGGCGTAGTCCCGATGCCGGGCCGCCTTTTGAAATTCGGCGATGGCTTCCTCGATGAGGTCCATCTGCATGTAAGCCACGCCAAGATGATAGTGAGTCGAGGCGTCTTCCTCGGGGACGATTTCCTCGACCTTCTGACGGAACTGGTCCAGGCTGACCCGCCAGGATTCCTCCGAGACCCTATCCAGGACAGCTTCCGTCTTCAAGAGGTCCCCCTCCCAGTCGGCCGAGAGATCCTCGAACTCCAGGCCCAACTCTTCGTCCACATAGACCGGCGTGGGTCGCGCCGGGGTTGGTGCAGAGACGGCTGGCGGTTCTTCGAGGGGGAGGGACTGTGTCTCGGGACCCGGCTCGACGAGCATTTCTCTCTCCGCCGCTGGCTCGGGGGTCCATGCGGGTGCTTCCGGAGTTGAAAGCTCTGGGGTTGGCGGAGCCGTCTCCATCGGGGCTTGCAGGGGTTGAAGAAGGGTGTCGATGAGTTCCGACGAAAGGGCAGGCGGAAGCTCCTGCGTGAAGGCCGATGCCGGGGCTTCGGGTGCGGGAAGGGGCACCTCCTCCAGCTCGACCTGGATTTCGACCTCCTCCGTCTCTTCGACGGGGGCCGGCGGCCCAGCGGCCATTCGCTCGGAGACCTTCTGAAGCCAGGCCTCGAGCTCCAGGTGATTGGGCCATCGGCGGAGGCTCTTGACGATCAGATCATGGGCGGCCCCGTAAAGTCCCTGGTCGACATAAAAGGCGATCTCGGAAAGCGTGCTCTGGAGCTCGTCCTGATCCTGGGTCATGTAAGCCTGAAGGTCGGCCGAGATGAGCTCCGAGATCTCGGCCGAGATGTCCAGGTACTCGGCCTCCTCGGCGGCGGCCTGAGTCGTTTTGGCCAGCCAGGCTTGGATCTGAGGGTGGTCCGGCTGAAGCGTCCGGACCTCCTCGATGACCCGCTGGAGGTCTTCGAAGCGCTTGTGGTAGTGAAGGAAGTCGGCGTATTTCAGAAGCGCTTCGACGGCCTCGGGCCGACGTTCCTCACTGGTCAAGAACTGAATGTACCGTTGATACACCCGCTCGGCTGAACGGGTCAGGGGATACTGCCGGAGGACAGCCGTCAGCTTCTGAAGCGCCTTCTCGACCATTCCATACCGGTAGAAGACGTCGGCCTCCGTGAGCTGTTCCTGGATGTAATCCTGGACGTCGCTCTCGTCCTCCGGGATCTCCAGGGGTGCGGCCCCGGGCCCGAGTTCGGCGCCGAGGGGCACCTCGACGGCCGGCGGCGGACTTTCCGGTGGGGGACCCGGCTCGGCCGGAGGCTCCACCGGCACACCGCTCATGTTCTTCAGGATGTAGTCCCGCTTTTCCAGGTATTCGTAAGAATCCGGGTCGATCGCCAGAATCTGGTCGACCAGGCGAAGGGCGTCGGACCACTGACCCTGGCGGATGTGGGCATCGATGGCCCGGTCCAGGAGCGTCAGGATGCGGGTGCTCTGGTGATGCACGCTGAGGAGCTGGACGGCATCCTGAAGTAGGACCGGGTCGGTCGGGTTTTTCTGGAGGGCCCGTTCTAACAGGCTCCAGGCCGTATCGTACTGACCCTTATCCATACACCGGGCCAGGAAGGGATGGAGCCATCGTTGGACGTCGTCCCAGGACTCCGGCGGGGCCAACTCCAGAAGGAGTCCGTAGGCGTCCGGCCGCTCCGGAGCCAGCCGCAAGGCTTCCATGAGGGTCTGCAAGGCCTTCTCCGTCTGGCCGACGGCGTGATAGGCCTGGGTCAGACCTAAGAGATGGTCGTACGAGCGCTCGGGCTGCCGCTCGATCAGGGCGATGGCCGAAGGATAAGCGCCGGCCTGCAGGTAGGCCCGAATCAAGAGGTCAGTGAGGACCGGATGATCCGGCGCGTACCGGAGTCCCTGCTCGATGACCGGGATGGCCTCCTGAGGGGCCCCGGCTTCCAAATAGGCCTCGGCGACGGACCGATACTCCTCGAGGGCCTCGGCGTGGCGTCCGAGCTCGGCTTTCACGTGCGCCCGCCGCTGAAGCAGACGGAGGTCCTGGGGGCCGATCTCCACGAGTCGGTTGAGGATCTCCAGGACCTTCGTCAGACGGTTCAGCCGACCGTACTGCTCGACCAGGGTCAGGAGCAGGTTCTTGGCCTCGACCAAATTGTTCTGCTGGATCAGGAGGTCGGCCAGGCGGTGCATGATTTCGACGTGGTTGGGTTCCAGCCGGAGGGCCCGTCGGAGGGTGGCCACGGCGTGGACGATGCGGCCGTCCTGAATATAGAAGTCGGCCAGGTCGTTGAGGGCGGCCAGGGCCTTCTCTTTCTGGTTCAGCTTTTCATAGCAATCGATGAGACGTTGACGGGAAGCGATGTCCCGGGGCTCGGCCTCGATCAACTTCTCGAAGAGGGGGATGGCTTTATCGTACTTACCCTTCTGGTAGAGGTCATCGGCCTGTTGCAGGAGCTTCACCCGTTGAGCGCTCGTGATGGGCATCGAAAGGCGACCTCTCTATAAACTCAGTAAACGGGTGTTGGGTCTCGGGCCTCCAGGGTCACCCCTAAGAGCGGATCGTCTCCCGCTTCTCCCGCAGGCGGGAGCTCTTGCCGACCCGCTTCCGGAGGTAGTAGAGCTTGGCCCGCCGGACCCGGCCCCGGCGGACGACCTCAATCTTCTCTACGACCGGTGCGTGGAGGGGGATAATCTTCTCGACGCCCACGCCGTAAGAGACCTTTCGGACGGTGATGGTCTCACTCAGGCCCTGTCCCCGGCGGGCGATGACGACACCCTCGAAGACTTGCGTCCGGTCCATCACACGTAGGTGGACCCGCACCTGGTCGCCGGGGCGGACGTCGGGGAGGTCAGTCCGCAGTCGGCTCGCCTCGATTTGAGCGATGATCGGATGCATCTTCGGCCTCCTCACTTCGAGGAGCAGGATACATTTTTTCCAGGGTCGTTTCAACCCATTCGATCCACTCGACCATCCAGGCCCACCAGGCGGGCGGCGACGTCCACCGGGGGTTCAGGATCAGGTCGGGGCGATTGCGAAGCGTCTTCCGAAGGGCTTGCAGACGGCGCCACCGCTCGATGTGCTCGTGGTGGCCGGACCGCAAAACCGCCGGGACGGCGTACCCCCGGAACACGGCCGGCCGCGTATACTGCGGATAGTCCAGGATCCCCGCCTCGAAGCTCTCGACGGCCAGAGACTCGGGGTTTCCCACGACGCCCGGCACGAGACGGGCGACCGACTCGATGACGACCCAGGCGGCGACTTCCCCACCCATTAGGACGTAGTCGCCGATGCTGATCTCGTCGTCGGCCCAGTAAGCCGTCACCCGCTCGTCGATCCCCTCGTAGCGGCCGCAGACCAAAACGATCTGGTCCCATTCCCGGGCATACTGACGGGCCAGGGCCTGCGTCCACAGTCGCCCCTGGGGACTCAGGACGACGACCCGGCTCCGGGACTCCGTCCGGGCCTGCTCGATAGCCGCCACCAGGGGTTCCGGCCGCAGAACCATCCCGGCCCCGCCGCCGTAAGCGACGTCGTCGACCTGACGGTGAGGTCCGACCCCAAACTGCCGCAGGTCATGGACCCGAAATCGGATGATCCCCGCCTCGACGGCCTTTCCGATCAAGCCGATCTGAATGGCCGTCTCGAAAAAGGCCGGAAAAAGGGTGATGACGTCAAACTGCATGGCGCCCGCATCGACGGAAAGCGACGCCCCGGCCTGGCCTCACGAAGCCTCGTACAGCTCCAGCCACCCCCGAGGTAGGTCGACCTGGATGACCTTGGCCACGACGTCGACGGCCGTCACGAAGACCTTCCGGAAGGGGACGAGGATCGTCCGGCCCGTCGGGCTCCGCAGGGCCAGCAGGTGCTGGTACTCCAGGTCGTAGACGTCGACGACCGTCCCGATGGGACCCAGGCGCACGTCGATGACCGTGCACCCGAGGAGGTCTTCGTTGTAGTACTCATCCGCTTCCAGGGGGACACGCTCCTCGGGCGTCACGTAGAGGACCGCTCCCCGTAGGGCGGCCGCCGCCTCCCAACTCTCGATCTCTTCGACCTCGACGAGGGCCCCCCGGCCGTGGGGCCGGACCCGCCGGACGTGAAACGTCCGGACGGTCCCCTCGGGTTCGACGATATAAAACCGAGGCCATGAATAACGAAGCCGGCTCGGCTCGTCCAGCTCCACGAAGAGCGCGCCCCGCAAGCCGTGGGGCCGCAGGACTTGACCGACTCGAACCCACCCCCGCTCAGGGGGAACGGGCTCCGCCCGCATCGCTTACGACGACGGGTGGGGTTCCAAAATCTCCAACACGAAACGTTTCCGGACCTTCATGCCCGCCGCGCTCAGGATGGTCCGAATCGCCCGGGCGGTCCGGCCTTGCTTGCCGATGATCTTCCCCAGGTCTTCCGGGGCCACCCGTAGTTCCAGCACGGTCGTCTGTTCACCCTCGATGACCTTCACCTCGACCTGATCTTGCCGGTCCACGAGGGACTTCGCGATCGCCTCCAGGAGGTCTTTCGGATTCATGGGGGTCCTCCTTACCCAGCAAGGATGACGACGGACGCCGGGACGACAAAATTATTCGGTCACCGAAGCCTGCATTCGACGGGCCACTCGGGCCAGGTTTTTCACGGTATCCGTCGGTTGAGCTCCCCGCTGAAGCCAATATTCGTAGCGAGCCAGGTCCAGATGGACGACCGACGGCGTCGGAATCGGGTCGTAATAACCGATGGCCTCATGGTAGCGGGTCTCACGAGGCCGCCGGGCTTCTGTGACGACGATCCGATAGAACGGCCGGTTGCGACGGCCCATGCGCATGAGACGAATCCGAAGCATGGCCATACCTCATGTCATACGAAAAGCCCCGTAAGCCCAACAACCCCCTTCTCTATATATGGTAGGGCTCCCGTCCTAACGGTCGGTGAATCCACGGGGTCTCCCCACCCAGTCATCGCCCTCTTGCCCCACCTGCCTTCCTACCGACTCCCGGACCCCCTATGTAAGTCCGGCTATATTATGAGAAGTCCTCCGGCAAAAGGCAATGCGGCCCGTGGCCGAGACGAAGGGACGCAGGGACGGGATGCCGATCCCTCCTCATTCCCCCTTTGGAGTCGACGGGGCCCCGGGGTCCGACTTTCACGGACTCCAGGACTCGTAAACGATGCGTCCCCCGACGACCGTCATGCGAACCCGGAGACGAGGAATCTCGAGGGGTTCGACCTGGAGGGGGTCCCCGTCCAGGACCGTCAGGTCCGCCCTATTCCCCGGCCGGAGCGTGCCCCGCCCGGATTCCTCAAAGGCCGCGTAAGCGGCCCATTCGGTGAACATCCGAAGGGCCTCCAGGGGCGAGACCCGTTCCTCGGGAAGCCAGCCGCCCGCCGGCTGACCCCGGAGGTCCTGTCGGGTGATGGCCGCATAGAGGCCCAACAGGGGGGAGATCTCCTCGACGGGCGCGTCCGAGCCCCCGGCAATCTTGGCACCCGTTTGCAAAATGGACCGCCAGGCGTAAGCGCCCTGGAGTCGTCCCGCTCCCAGGCGGGACGGAGCCCAGGGCATGTCCGACGTCGCATGGGTTGGTTGCATGGACGGGACGATGCCCAAGCGGGCCAGGCGGGGGATGTCCTGAGGATGGACGACCTGGGCATGTTCAATACGAAACCGGCAGTCCCTGCACGGTCGCTCCCGGAAGGCCGTCTCGAAGGCGTCCAGGACCATACGGTTGGCCCGGTCTCCGATGGCGTGCACGGCCAGTTGGACGCCGGCGTCCAGAGCCCGGCGGGCCAGGCCGACGAGCTCGTCCGGCTCGACCAGCAGGAGGCCCGTCGAGTCGGGTTCGTCTGCATAGGGCTCCAGTAGGGCCGCCCCCCGGGAGCCCAGGGCCCCGTCCGAGAGGACCTTAATGGCCCGAAGCGTCAGGCGGCCATCGCCCAGCCCGATGATGGGACCCTCAGCCAGGAGGCGTTCGTCCAGACCTGAGCGGTACATTGCCATCGCATAGACCCGAATCGGCAGTCGGCCCCGCTCGACCAGCCGCACATAGGCCTCCCAGGTCGCCGGCGAGATCCCGGCGTCGTGAACCTCCGTGAGGCCCGCCTCGATACAGGCCCGGGCACCGGCCTCCAGGTCGGCCATCCAGTCCTCGACCGTCGGCTCCGGCATGACCCGCTGGACCAACTCGGCCGCCCGGTCGAGGAGGACGCCCGTCGGACTTCCATCGGGCCGCCGCAGGATACGACCGCCCGGCGGGTCCGGCGTGGTCGGACCGATGCCGGCCCGCTCGAGGGCTTTCGTGTTGACCCAGGCGGCGTGACCGTCGATGCGGGTCAGGTACACGGGCCGGTCCGGCACGACACGGTCGAGGTCCGCCCGGTCCGGCATACGGGGGTCTGGCCAGTCGTTCTGGTCCCAGCCGCGGCCGACGATCCAGGACAGGTCCGGGTGCTTTCGGGCATAGTCCCGAAGCTTCTGTAGGACCTCTTCCTTGCTTCGTGTCCCCGTCAGGACGAGTTGCCGACGCAGACGTCCCAGGCCGGCCAGGTGCATGTGAGCGTCCGTCAGGCCCGGCAGGACGGTCGCCCCCCTCAGGTCGATAACCCGCGTCCGGGGTCCCCGCCAGGCCCGGAGCGCTTCGTCCGAGCCGAGGGCCGCGATGCGACCCTGTCGGATGGCAATGGCCGAGACGACGGCGTCCGGCGTCGGCCACAGCGGATAGACCCGGCCGCCGACCAGTAGGACGTCGGCCGGCGGCGGGAGCAGGGCCGAATGGGAAAGCTGGATAGGTAGTCCGACGACTATGGCCATCATACTCCCCAGGCTCAAGAATCCGAGCGTCCGTCGCTCGATCCGACCCATCATCCCTCGTCTCACTCGGGAATCTCAGGGACCCGTCCCCGCATCGGTCCGACGCCCGGCCGGTGCCGATGGCTCCACAGGATGGCTTCGATCGTCTCGACGGCCTCGTCCAAGACGTCGTTGACGACCCAGTAATCGTACATCCATCCCCACCGGACTTCCTGCCGGGCCTGTCCGATGCGGCGGCGGACTTGTTCGTCCGTCAGGTCTCCCCGCTGACGCAAGCGCTGTTCCAGGACCGTCCAGGAGGGTGGCAGGAGCAGGATGAACAGGCCGTGGGGCCACCGCTTTTGAATCTGGTAAGCGCCCTGCACGTCGATGTCCAGCAGGGGAGTCTTGCCGCCTTCCAGAATGCGGCGGAGCTCGGCCTGGCTCGTCCCGTAGAAATGCCCGTGGACGACGGCCCACTCGACAAAGGCCTCCCGTTCGACCAAGTCCCGAAATTCTTCAGGCGTCACGAAGTAGTAGTCTTGACCGGGAGTCTCGTGGGGCCGGGGCGGACGGGTCGTGTGGGAGACGGCGAACTGAAGCTGGGGTTCCCGCTCCAGGAGAGCTCGGACGACAGTCGTCTTTCCGGCACCGGACGGTGCCGAAAGGACGACGATCCAGGAGGGAGACGGGACGGCGACGACTCGTCCGACCTGCATATCCGACACTCCGAGTCGGGACCGGCAAGCCACGGCCCCCCGGGCCGGCCAAAGGTTCTGAGGATTCGGCCAACGATGCCCTGTCCCTCTATATCTCAAGTTGAAACGGAATCGGCTCCACGCCACCCGTGGCGGCAGGTGCTCGAATCATAGCCGTATAGCCGAACTGCCGAATTGCCGTGAAACAGTCCTGTCCACGGTGTGAGTCCCGCTCAATATGGACGATCCGAACGGCTCATTATAATTAAGGCGCATACATCCCGGTAAGAGGAGGCGCGATGAAGCTGGAGATGCCCCACTACGTTCGGGTTCCGGCCAGCGTCGGCAACGTCGGCCCCGGCTTTGACGCCCTGGGGCTGGCCCTGCAGTTTCATCTGACGGTCTTCGTCGAGCCGGCGTCGGAATGGCAGGTCACCGTCGAGGGCGAATCGGCCGAAGACCTGCCAGCCGACGAGACGAACCGGGTCGTCCAGATGGCCCGGCTGGCGGCGGAGCGGTGGAAGGTTCAGCTTCCGCCCCTCCGGGTCGAGATCGTCAATGAGATTCCCGTCCAGCGAGGCCTGGGTGGAAGCGGCGCCTCGGCCCTGGCTGGGTTTGCCCTGGCGAGTCTGTTCCGGCGAACCCGGACCCAAACTCAGGAATACCTGGACCTGGCCGCCGAGGTGGAGGGCCATTTGGACAATGTGGCGGCATCCTTGTTGGGCGGCCTGGTCGCCTGCTATCACGCTCCGGACGGTCGGCTGTATGCGTTGTCTGGCCGCGTCCCCCGGCCCATCCGGGTGTTAAGTCTGTGGCCTTCGTGGAAGATGGAAACGGCCAAGATGCGTCGGATCTTGCCGGAGACGTATCCCCGGGACGTCGTCGTCCGCCAGCTCCAGCGGGTGGCGGCCATCTTGGCTTACTGGCAGGAGCGGGACGACGTACCCCCCCAAGACTTCTTCTATGACGAAGTCCACCAGCCGTATCGGCTGGAGAAGATGCCCGAGGTCCGGAAGGTCATCGACCTGGCCTCTTCGATGGGCTTGCCGGCCCTCCTGTCCGGGGCCGGTCCGGCCGTCGCCGTCCTGACGACGGGTGCCGCCGCCGCCTCGGAGTTCTTGGAGGCTCTCGCCCAAGATCGGACCTATCGTTCCTGGTCGTGGCGCTTCGAGCGGGTAGACCGTCGGGGCTTGGTCGTGCGGCCCTACCGTCCCCTGATGAAGAAGCGCATCTTGGACACGGTCCAGAAGTCTCGGCCCGTCACCGACACGAAGGTCCCGGCCATTTAGACCCGGACCGGCGGCGGAAGGCCGGGTTCATGAGGCTTCCAGGGCTCGTCGGAGGTCGGCGATCAGCGTCTCGGCCGGTTCGACGCCGATGGACAGTCGCACCAGGTTGGGTCCGATCCCGAGGCGTTGCCGAAGCGTGTCATCGACGTGGAGGTGAGAAGTCGTCACCGGCTGGGTCACCAGGGAGTCGACTCCACCCAGGCTGGCGGCCCGGTGGAAGACCGTAAGACGGTCGATCAAGGCCTGGGTCGCCGCTATGTCGCCGTCATAGAGGAAGCTCACCATCGTACCGAAGGCCCGCATCTGGGCCCGGGCGACGGCGTGGTCTGGATGAGTCGGCAGGCCGGGGTAGAAGACCTGGCGGACTCGGGGGTGGTCGGCCAGGAAGCGGGCGACCTGGAGGGCCGTCTCGCACTGGTGGAGGACCCGAAGGGTCAGGGTCTTCAGGCCCCGGTAGACCATGAAGGCGACCATGGGGTCCATGACACCGCCCAGGAGTTTCCGCATGTCCCATATCGGGCGGAGCCAGTGCCGGAGGCCGACGACGAAGCCGCCCATCACGTCGTGATGGCCGCCGAGGGCCTTCGTCGCGCTGTGGATGACCAGGTCGAAGCCGAACATGAGGGGTTGCTGCAAGACGGGCGTAGCGAACGTGTTGTCGATGACGGCGAGGGCGCCGACCTGGTGGGCCGCCTCGGCGATGGGCCGAAGGGGCAGGACCCGCAGGGTCGGGTTTGTCGGGGACTCGACGTACACGACCTGGGGGCGGGTCTCCCGGATCCGCTCTGGCGTCAAGTCATCGGGGTCGACGCAGGTGACCCGAATACCCCATCGGGGGAGGACGTCGGTCAAGAGCTCGACGGTCCCACCGTACAGGGTGCTCAGGGCCAGGACGTGATCGCCCTGGCGGAGGAAGGCCAGGAGGGCCGTCGAGATGGCGGCCATGCCGGAGGCGAAGGCAAGGGCGTCCTCACCGTTTTCCAGGGCCGCCACGGCTTCCTCGACGGCTCGGACGGTCGGGTTGTCCCACCGCGTGTAGATGGGCTCGGCCGGCGTCCCCGTCTCGAACCGGCGGGTCGCCGCCCGGGCCGCCTCGATGAGTTCCTCGGAGCGGTCAAACTCGAAGGTGGCGGCCCACCAGACGGGTGGATGGAGGGGACGTCCAGGCATAGGACCCTCCTTGTCGGGCCGGCGGGGCCCGGCGGGCGAAGCCGCTCACCGAGTCTCCCCCATGCCCGCTCGCACTGGGGATCGGGTGTTCCGGCGTGTCCACCGGGAAACTTGACCTCTCGACCCGATGTGGCTATGTTATCCGGGGACATGAACATTGGGAAGCGGGCGTCATGGCAAATCGATATACCGAACGGGTCGTTCGTATCCTGAATTTTGCCCGACAGGAGGCCATCGAGGCGGGTAGTAACCTCATCGAGGTCGAGCATCTGCTCTTGGGGATGCTGAGAGACATGAGCGACCCGTTGATCGTCCTGCTCCGGCGCTTTCGTTTAGAACCCCGCGAGATGTATGCGGAGATCCAACGCCGCATTTCCCAGTCCTCGCCCTTCTACATCAACGAGCCCCGTCTGTCCTCCCGAGCCGAACGGGCCCTGGACTTTGCCGTCAAGGAAGCCGAGGCGATGGGGACGAAGACCCTGGGGCCGGAGCATATCCTGCTGGGGATTCTGCGGGTCGAGGACAGCTTTGCCTGTCGGTATTTGCGCCTGCGGGGCTTGACCCCGAATCGGGTCCGGCAGGAGCTCGTCCGGATGAGTAAGAATCGGGCCCTCGTCCTGAAGAACGCCCGTTTTCCCAAGGACTCACCGATCCTGAACGAGTTCTGTCGGGACCTGACGAGTTACGCCGAAAACAACCTCTTGGACCCGCTGATCGGCCGGGAGCGGGAGGTCGAGCGGGTCATCCAGGTCTTGTGTCGGCGGACGAAGAACAATCCCGTCTTGGTCGGGGAGCCGGGGGTCGGCAAGACGGCCATCGTCGAGGGCCTGGCCCAGCGCATCGTGGCCGGTCAAGTCCCGTCGGCCCTGGCCGAGCGTCGGATCCTGAGTCTGGACCTGGCGGCCCTTGTGGCGGGCACAAAGTACCGGGGTCAATTCGAAGAACGCATGCGGGCCCTTATCCAGGAGCTCATCGAGAACCCTGAGGTCATTCTGTTCATCGATGAGGTCCACACCCTGGTCGGGGCCGGCTCGGCCGAGGGATCCCTGGATGCGTCCAACATCCTGAAGCCGGCCCTGTCCCGACGCGAGATCCAGTGCATCGGAGCGACGACTCCGGCCGAGTATCGCAAGTACTTCGAGCGGGACCGGGCCCTCGAGCGGCGTTTTCAGCCGATCTATGTACGGCCCTCGACGGAGGAGGAGTCCTACCAGATCCTGCAGGGCATTAAGGCGCAGTATGAAGAATACCATCACGTCCATTACACCGACGAGGCCCTTCGGACGATCGTCTACCTGGCCAGCCGGTACATCACCGAGCGGGTCCTCCCGGATAAGGCCATCGACCTGATGGATGAATGCGGGGCCTACGTGAAGATCATGGCCGAAAACGAGGAGCTCGCCCGGCGGGGCCGTCCGGCAGACGCCGATCCCGAGCTGTGGCTGGAGTCGACCGAGCGGGGCGGTCCGGCGGAAGGGGAGGCCGAAGAGGCGGGGGACACGTCGGTCCGCTATGTCGTCACGGGTGACGTCGTGGCCGAGGTCGTGAGCCGTTGGACGGGGATTCCGGTCCAGACCTTGCAGGAAGACGAAAAGGCCCGGCTCCAGCGCCTGGAGTCCGAACTTCAGCGCTGGATCGTCTCCCAGCGGCATGCCATCTCGGCCATCGTTCGGGCCATTCGACGCTCCCGTTTGGGCCTGAAGGATCCCCACCGGCCGGTCGGCTCCTTCGTCTTCCTGGGACCTACGGGGGTCGGCAAGACGGAGGTCGCCCGTCAACTCAGCCGGGTCTTATTCGGCTCCGAGCAGGCCATGGTCCGCTTCGATATGTCCGAGTTCATGGAGCCCCATTCCGTCTCCAAGCTGATCGGGGCCCCGCCGGGCTACGTCGGCTATGAGGAGGGTGGCCTCCTGACCGAGCGGGTCCGGCGGAACCCCTACTGTGTGATCCTGCTGGACGAGATCGAGAAGGCCCATCCCCAGGTGTTTAACATCCTCCTGCAGATCCTGGACGACGGGCGTCTGAGCGACGCCCTCGGCCATACCGTCGACTTTCGTAACACGATCATCATCATGACGTCCAACCTGGGCACTCGGGTCATTCAGCAGAAGCCCCGGATGGGCTTCCAGGCCCATGGGGATACGGCTTCCGACTATAAGGTCATCCGGGATCGGGTGCTCCAGGAGGTCAAGCAGTACTTTTCCCCTGAATTTATCAACCGCATCGACGACTTCATCGTCTTCTACCCCTTGGACGAAAACGACTTGGCCCGGGTGTTGGACCTGATGGTCGAGCGTCTCAACCAGGAGCTTCGGGAGCGGGGAAGCGGCTACCACCTGGTCCTGACCGAGGAGGCTCGTCAGTACCTCTTGGAAGTGACACGCAAGGAGCGCCATTTCGGCGCCCGTCCCCTCAAGCGGGCCCTCCAGACCTATGTCGAAGACCCCCTCGTCGATTTCCTCCTCTCCATGAGCGGGCCGGACGTCCGGGGCCCCATCGAAGTGACCGTCGACGAGCGCCGGCAGATCACGTTCCGTGTGCGGGAGATGGAGCCGGCCTCGGTATGAGGTGGGTGATGAAGGGGTGCCGTCTGTCCGGATGGGTCCTGGGGGTGTGGCTCGTGGGAGCCGCTCTGGGATGGACCCAAGAGGCCCGGCATATCGCCCAGATTCAGTTTCAGGGCCTCCGCCGGGTCCCGGAGAGTACGGCCCGGTACTATGTCCAGAGCCGGGAGGGGGACTTGTACGACCCCGACATGGTCCGACAGGACTTCCGCCGACTCTGGGAAGCCGGCTTCTTTGAGGACCTTCGCGTCGAGGCGGAGGAGGGCCCCGAGGGGGTCCGCCTCGTCTTTCGAGTGCAGGAAAAGCCCATCATCGAGCAGGTCGTGTGGCCCGAGAAGGTCAAGGGCCTCCGCATCGAGGACATCCGTAGCAAGATGAACGAAAAGGGCCTGACGCTCTACGACGGGGACCCCTATGACGCTTACCGGGTTCATCAGGTCGAACAGCTCATCCGTCAAATGCTGGCCGAGAAAGGCTATCGTTTTCCCGAGGTCCGGCCCGTCCTGACCCCCCTGTCAGAGACGTCGGTCCGTCTGACGTGGCAGATCGACCCCGGTGAGAGTCTTCGGATCGGTCAAGTCATTTTTGACGGCAATCAGGCCTTTTCGGACGACCGACTCCGGAGGGTCGTTCCCATCAAGCCCTCGTCCCTCTGGTCGCGCATCACCGGCAAGGACAAGTATGACCCGCAGAAGCTGGAAAAGAGCCAGGAAGCCCTCCAACACTTTTATTACGACCACGGGTACCTGGACTTCCGGGTCGGAGAGCCCCGGGTCGAGGTTTACACGGGTCGCTCCTGGTGGAGCGGGGCCCCGGTCCGTCGTCTGCGGGTCGTGTTCCCGGTCCATGAGGGTCCCCCGTACCGCATCGGGGAAGTCCGTCTGAAGGGCCTCCAGGCCTTTTCCGAGGCGGACCTAAAGAAGCTTCTCCGCTTTCGGTCCGGCCACTGGTTCCGGCAGAGCGTTTTTCGGAAGAGTCTCCAGGATATCCAGGCCGCCTACGGCGAGAAGGGTTACCTGTTTGTCGGGATCTACCCGGACCTCCAGCCCCGGGTCGCCGACGGGACCCACTTCGTAGACGTGAATCTGCAGATCCAGGAAGGGAAGCCCCAAGTCGTGCGCCGCATCGAGTTTCAGGGCAACACGTATACGCACGACCTGGTCGTGCGTCGGGAGATGGACACCCAGGAGGCTCGGGTCATCAATACGAAGACCTTCCGGCGGGACCTCCAGAAGATTTACCGGATCGGGTACTTCGACAAGGTCGAGCCCGACGTCCGGCCTGTCCCGGGTCGGGACGACCAGGTCGACGTCGTCATCCGGGTCAATGAAAACAAACGGAACCAGATATCGGCCGGTGGCGGCTACAGTCAGCTGGACGGCCTGTTTGGGCAGTTGGGCTTTTCGACCCAGAACCTCTTCGGGACCGGAAAGTCCTTCAGCTTCAGTCTTCAGTACGGCAAGCGGATCAAGACGTACTACCTATCCGTCTTGGACCCCTACTTCCTGAACAGCGACTGGCAGGTCGGCTTCAGTGTATACAACACGTGGAACAACTACTTCATTTACGAGCGACGGGACCGGGGCGGGAGCCTGGTCGTTGGCTGGCCCTTGACGAAGGACCTGGACTTTCGGGTCGGGTACAGCTACAGCCAGATCCGTTTGGAGAACGTGGACCCCCAGCTCTTGGCCAGCGGCCTCCTGGGGATCCGCCCCGAAGACCTGACCCGGCGCCGGGATGACAGCCGCGTGACGCCTCAGCTTATTTACAACTCCCTGGGCGACCCCTTGGACCCGACGGAGGGTATCTACGCCACGGCGTCGGTGGCCTATGCAGGGGGTCCCCTGGGGGGAAACGTTTCCATCGTGGCGCCCTCGTTCCGGTGGCGACAGTACTTCAAGGTCAACCGGTGGGGGCACCGGTTCGCTTACAACGTCGAGCTGGGGTGGGTCCGCGGATATGGGGGACGGGCCGTGCCCTTCTATGAACGGTTCTTCCTGGGCGGTGATTTCACGGTCCGGGGTTACGACTTCCGGACCGTCGGGCCCATCGACCCGAAGGTCAGTACTCGGTATACCGTCGGGGGGACCAAGTACGCGCTCTTCAATCTGGAATATATCGTGCCCGTGGGGGAGTCACCCCTTCGACTGGTGGCCTTCTGGGACGGCGGTAACGCCTACGCTCCCGGGGAGGCCTTGGACCCCCGTCACTTTCGATTCTCGACGGGCCTGGAGCTCCGGATCGTGATCCCCATGCTCATGCAACCGATCCGGTTCATCTTCGCCCGGAACTGGAATCGGGGTCCCGTCCAGGCACCGGCATGGAACTTCCGCTTTGGCTTTGGCCTCAACTTTTGAGGTCCGTCCCTGAGGAGGGGGCGAGCCGTTTGGGGAGGCGGGCCTACCGGCTATATAATGGGAATAGCAGGACTTACGCAGTGAGGGGGTCGTTTACGGTCATAGGCAGTAGGGCTATACGGTGTGAACCGGGTGGGAAGCTCGGCGGACCCTCACTGCATAATTTCTCCTGAATAAAGGGGAGTGAATCTACGGGGTCCTGCAACCCGATCATCGCCCGATTTCCCTATGGCCGTAGGAACACCCCGCTCCCTGCGTCCGTCAACGGCATAGACGGAGGGGCTCCCTGCGGGACGACGGCTCCAGGCCCGATTTTTACGTAGTTAGGAGGTGGCGGGTATGCATGGGAAGAAAAGGCTTCGAGAGGCGTCCGTTTTTTTATTCGTCCTCTTATCTTCATGGCTTCTGGCCCAGCAACCGGCGTCTCCGCCGGCTCCGACGTCGCCGGGGGGTACGCGGGTCGCCGTCATCGACCTCCAGCGGATCGTCCAGGAGTCGCTCGTCGGCCAGCGGCTTCAGAAGGAGATCCAGGCCTTTCAGGAGAAACAGCAACAGGAGCTCCGTAAGAAAGAAGCCGAGCTCCGTCAGCTCAATCAGAAGCTCCAAGAACAGGCGGCCGTGCTGGCACCGGATGCCCTCCGGGACTTGCAGACCAAGCTCCGGGATAAACAGCGGGAGATCGACCGATTCCGGGAGGACGCCGTCGCCGAACTTCAGGAAAAGATCGAAGACGCCCAGGCCCAACTGGAGAATCAGGTCCGGCCCGTCATCGTGGAAGTCGCCCGGGAAAAGGGCTTTGACATCGTCTTGAATCCGGCGGCCGTCATATTCGCCAGCCGCACGGTCGACATCACCGACGACGTCATCAAGCGTTTTAACGCCAAGGCCGCCCAGCCGACCAAGACTCCGTGACCGAGGTGGACTTCGATGCGGGCCAAGCCGGAAGTCACGGCCACATGGGTCGCCCTGGACGCCGGTCAGGTCCAGGCCCTGCTCCCCCACCGATATCCCTTTCTGATGGTCGACCGGGCCTTCTTACATCCGGACCGGTGGGAAGCCCTGGGGTTCAAGGGCGTCACGTACAATGAACCCTTCTTCCCGGGTCACTTTCCTCAGGAGCCGGTCCTTCCGGGCGTCCTGATGGTCGAAGCCATCGCCCAGGTGGCGGCCCTGACGGTCTTGTGGCGACATCCCGAGGCCCGTCATCGCCCCATCTACCTGCTGGGGATCGAGCAGGCCCGGTTTCGACAGAAGGTCGTGCCGGGCCACCTCTTAGAGGTCCACGCGTGGCGGGAGCGCCAGCGTGGGATGTTTGTATGGTTCAAGGGCGTCATCTGGGTCGGCGACCAGGTCGTCGCCGAGGCTCGTCTCTCAACGGGTACGCCGGTCTTAGCTGAGGCAAAGGATGGGTGTGAAGGTTGACGTCACGGCCCGGGTAGCCCCGACGGCCGAGCTGGCCGATGGGGTCGTCGTGGGCCCCTATTGCATCATCGGCCCCCACGTGCGTATCGGGGAGGGGACCGAACTCCGGAGTCATGTCGTCATCGACGGTCCCGTGACGATCGGGCGCTATAACGTCGTCTATCCCTTCGTCACCATCGGGCTGGAGCCGCAGGACGTCAAGTACGCCGGAGAGCCCACACGGGTCGAGATCGGAGACCACAACGTGATCCGGGAGTTCGTGTCCATCCACCGGGGCACGCCCGGGGGCCGGGGGGTGACGACCGTCGGGAATCATACGCTCCTGATGGCCTATGCTCATGTCGCCCACGATTGCCAGGTCGGCGACCACGTCATCATGACCAACGCCGCTTCCCTGGCGGGCCACGTCGTCGTCGAAGACCACGCCGTCATCGGGGCCTTCAGCGGCATCCATCAGTTCTGCCGCGTAGGCCGGTATAGCTTCATTGGTGCCTTCTCGGCCGTCAGTCAGGACGTCCCGCCCTTTGCCAAGGTCGCCGGCAATCGGGCGCGTGTGTACGGCGTCAACACCCTGGGGCTCCGACGGGGCGGCTTCCCGACGGAGACGATCGACCTGATCAAGCGGGCCTTTATCCTCCTTTGGCGGTCGCACCTGCCCATCCCCGAGGCCCTGCGACGGATCCGGACCGAACTCCCGTCCTGTCCGGAACTGGAGACCCTGTGCCGCTTTGTGGAAACCTCCCAGCGAGGGATCGTGCAATGAAGGTGCGTGTAGCTGTCATCGGCGTCGGATACTTGGGCCAGCACCACGCCCGGGTCTTTGCCAGCTTGCCGGACGTCGAACTGCGATACGTCGTGGACATCATCCCCGAGCGGGCCCATACCATCGCCGAGCACTACGGTGCCGTACCCCTGCAAGACTACCGGGCCGTCCCCATCTCGGATATCGACGCCGTCAGCATCGTGACCCCCACGACGACCCATTACGAGATCGCCCTTCACTTCCTTCGATGCGGTGTAGCGACCTTTGTGGAAAAACCCCTCACGATGACCTCTCAGCAGGCCCTCCACTTGGTCGAGGAAGCCCAGCGGGGGGAAGTCCCCCTCTTCGTCGGTCACATCGAGCGCTTCAATCCCGTCAGCGCACGGTTCCCAGCCCTCCGAGACCCCGAGTCCCCCGTCTTCATCGAAATCCACCGGGTCCACCCCTTCGTCCCCCGGGGGACCGACGTGGATATCGTCATGGACCTTATGATCCACGACCTGGACCTCCTACTGACCCAAGTCGGGCGGCCGCCCCAAATCCTGGACGCCGTCGGGATCCCCGTCGTCACCCATCAGGTCGACGCCGCCAGCGTACGCCTCCAGTGGGACCACCTGCGGGTCAACCTCGTCGCCAGTCGGGTCAGCCACATGCACACCCGCCGGTGGATGATCTTCGCCGCCGGCCGATACGTGTCCTTAGACTTCCTCCACCGCCAGGTCACTCAAATCCAAATGGACGAGGCCCATCCGGGCCACCTGGTCATTCAGGACATCCGATGCGATAGCCCGAGGGAGCTCCTGTGGATGGAGCTTCAGGCCTTTGCCCAGTCTGTCCGGCGGGGCTACGTCGTGCCGCCTCTGGCGACCGGCCTCGAGGGCCTGGCGGCCATTCGGCTGGCGGAGCAGGTCCGGGCCTCGATGGAACAAGTCCGCCATCCCGACCTGACGCCCTGGGTCATGACGGCCGTGTAGCCGTCCGCGTTTCTGGACCGACCCGCAGGGGCCCTTCATCCAGGGCCCGACGCCCCCGTCTTGCATTGTGTATCTTGCATCTTTTATCTTGTACCCCCAGACTCACCGGTCGATGGGCCGACGAGATGGGTGAAAAGACGTTCTATATCACGACCCCGATTTACTACGTCAACGACTTGCCCCATATCGGTCATGCCTTCACGACCGTCCTGGCCGATATCACGGCTCGCTATAAGCGGCTCCTGGGATACGACGTCTTCTTCCTGACCGGGACGGACGAACACGGCCAGAAGGCCGAACGGGCCGCCCGCCAGCGGGGCATCACCCCCCAGGAGCTGGCCGACCGGGTCGTCGAAAACTACTACCGCCTCTGGGAGCGTCTGGGGATTCAATACTCCCGCTTCATCCGCACGACCGAGCCGATCCACCGACGGGCCGTTCAAAGGTTCTTCCAGCGCCTCGTCGAGCGGGGCGACATCTATAAAGGCGTCTACGAGGGATGGTATTGCCCGGGCTGTGAAGCCTTTGTCCCGGAGGGATCCGTCACCGACGGTCGCCACGCCGACTGCGGTCGGGAGGTCGAGCGACTCCAGGAGGAGAGCTACTTTTTCCGGCTGAGCCGCTACCAAGGGCCCTTGCTGGAGTACTACCGGGCGCATCCGGAGTTCATCCGGCCCGAGAGCCGGTACAACGAGGTCGTTCGCTTCGTCGAGGCCGGCCTGAAGGACCTTTCCGTCAGCCGCCGGACCGTCCGATGGGGGATCCCCGTCCCGGACGACCCAGACCACGTCATCTACGTCTGGCTAGATGCCCTGACCAACTACATTTCGGCCCTCGGCTGGGCCGACGGTGACCCCCTGTACGAGCGCTACTGGCCGGCCGACGTCCACCTGGTCGGCAAGGACATCCTGCGGTTCCACTGCGTGTATTGGCCGGCCTTTCTGATGTCCGCCGGCTTGCCCCTCCCCCGGCAGGTGTTCGGCCACGGCTGGTGGCTCCGGGCGCAGAGCAAGATGTCCAAGTCCCTCGGCAACATCATCTCGCCGGAAGAGCTCCTGGAGTTTTCCTCACCCGACATGGTCCGCTACTACCTGGCCCGGGAAGCCCCCTTAGACGCCGACAGCGACTTCAGCTACGAGGGCTACCAGACTCGCGTCAACGCCGACCTGGCCCACGATTACGGCAACCTGGTCCACCGCCTGACGACCATGTTGGACCGCTTTTGCGAAGGCCGGGTCCCCGACTACAGCCGGCTGGACGGTGAGATGGTCGCCGTCCGGACCGACCTGGAGACGTGGGTCGGACGCCTCGAGGCCTGGGTCGACCGCCTGGCCTACCCGGACCTCCTTCGAGAGGCGTGGGTACATGTTCAACGCTTGAATGGGCTTATCGCCCGTCGGGAACCCTGGCGGCTCATGCGGGACCCGGCGACCCGGCCCGAGGCCCGGACCCTTTTGGGGTTCCTGACCGAGGCCCTCCGCTTGATCACGGTCGGCGTCTGGCCCGTGATCCCCTTCGGTGCCGGGACTTTTCTGGAACGCCTCCATCAGCCGGTCCCGCCGGACCGACGTCACCTGACATGGGGCATCCTGTCGCCGGGGACGCCCGTAGCGCTGGGACCGGAGCTGTACCCCCGCATCGAGCTTCCCCCAGAGATTCGGTCCGAAGGCATCCCGTCGCCGGTTTCCATTCCATCTTCTACGGAGGGTCTTGCGATGATCGATATCCAGACGTTTATGCAGGTCGACCTGCGGGTCGGTGAAATCGTGGCGGCCGAACCCATCGAGAAGTCCAGGAAGCTCTTAAAGCTCACCGTAGACCTGGGGACGGAGCGGCGGCAGGTCGTAGCCGGCATCGCTCCGTACTATCGGCCGGAAGAACTTCGGGGCCGGAAGGTCGTCGTCGTCGCCAACCTCGAGCCGGCAGTCCTGATGGGTACCGAATCCCAGGGAATGATCCTGGCCGCCGACGTCGACGGCCGGCCCTATCTCTTGGAGGTCCCCGCCGAGGTCCCCAACGGGAGTCGGGTCCGATGATCCCGAAGCGGTACTGGCTGGGAGTCCTGCTGTTTGTCGGGTCCATTTACTTCGTGGCCCGCTCGGGGACGCCGGAGCGGACTCCGTGGCCGAAATGGGCTCGGGCGACACCCATCCCGGTCCTCTGCGTGGGCCTTCGGGACGGTCGTTGTCGCTCCGTGCAGGCCCTGTGGCCTCTTGACGACCGCCGGTGGGTAACACCGAGCGTCCCCCTCCAGGCCCCGGTGGACGTCCTGTGGCGCCGTCCCCTGACTTGTGTCCCGCGCGGGACCGACGACCGACTGGGACCCGCCTGGAGCCTCTGGGACTGTTCGGCCACCGAACGGCCTACGATGGAACCCGCCACGTGGGGGGACCTGGTCCCCGGTAAGTCCATCGCCGGCTACGGACTCCGAGATACGGACTGGCAGGAAATCCCCCTGACGATCGTGACCTGGGAGTATCGGGATGCCCGGTGGTGGTTAATCGTCCGACCCACGGCCCCCGGCCTCCTGGCCGGGACACCCGTCTGGACGGTCCCCGAGCGGCACATGATCGGTCTTGCCCTGCCACCGACCCGGCCCGGGGAAGACTGGGCCGTCGAAGTCACCTCACCGCACCTGACGATGACCCCGGGGATGCCCTGAGCCTGACCCCGGACGGCGAATGCTCTGTTAAGAATGGGTGCAGCGTACAGGATGCGTGATGCAGGATAGAAACGGATCGGGTCCCGGATGCCCGACACCTGGTACCCGGTACCTAATCCGGTCCAACGCCGAAGGCCGGATACCGAGCCCCGAGGGCCGAGTCGGGCACCGGGAAAGACGCACATCGGGTTTGTATCCCTCCTGACTTAGGAGAGCCGGAGTATCGATGTCCCCCAGGGCATACTTAGAGAAGGTCCGGACGGCTCGAGAGCCGCCCGTCGGTGTCAGCCTATGGCGACATTTCTACGAGCATGAGTTCTCCCTGCCGGCTTACGTCCAGGCGATGGCCCTTTTTTATGAGACCTACCAATGGGACTTTCTCAAGTTGAACCCCCGTTCGACTTACTACGTCGAGGCCTGGGGGGCTCGCTTTGAACCCTCTGGCGACCCCCGAACGGGCCCCCGGATGGTCTCGACCCCCATTCAGTCCCTCGCCGATTGGTCGCGCGTCGTCCGGCCCATTCCCTCGACCGAGGGCGTCTGGGCCGAGCAGTTGGAGGCCATCCGCCAGGTCCGGGCCCGACTGGGGCCAGAAGTCCCCGTGTTCCAGACGGTCTTTGCCCCTATCGAGGTCTGTAGCCGCTTCCTCCCCCAGAAGGAGGAACTCCTCCCCCTCTTGCGGACTCACCCGTCGCTCTTCCATGAAGTCCTGCAGGTCATCACGGAGGTCCTGACGGGATTTGCCCTCGCCTGCCTGGAAGCCGGTGCCGACGGGATCTTCTTCGCCACCCAGTGGGCGACGGAGGCCGTCCCGGATGAGGTCTTCCAGCGCTTCGAGCGACCCTATGACCTGGCCTTCCTACGGGCCGTCCGTCGGCGAGCCGATTGGATCGTGCTCCACGTCTGCGGGGCCCGAGCACGGGTCCTCGACATGCTGGATTACCCGACCGACATGGTCCACTGGGACTGGGTCGGGGGTTCCAATCCGACGCCGGAAGTCGTCGAACGTCGGACTTCCCAAGTCATCGTCGGGGGTCTCCTGAGCCGGGGCATCCTTCGGTTTGGGCCTCCGGACCGAATCTACGATTACATTCATCGGATCCACCGGCCGCGCCGGTGGGTCGTCAGCGCCGAGTGTACGTTTCCGCCGGATGTCCCGGGAGCCCACCTGATGGCCGTCCGGCGGGCCGTCGCCGACTTACGGGGGGAACGGTGGCCCCCGCTATGACGGGGTAGCGATTCGGCTATAGGGCCGTGGGGTCGGAATTTAGGGCTCGTCCCAGGGGATGTGGCCGCTCCACGTGTGATGCAGGGGGCCGTGGCCCCGCCCGAGGCCCGGTGCTTGCTCGATGCTTCGCGTGACGAAGGCCTTGGCCTTCTCGACGGCCGTCCGCAGGTCCCACCCCCGGGCCAGGCCGGCGGCGATGGCCGCCGAGAAGGTACATCCCGTGCCATGGGTGTGGCGGGTCCGGATGCGGGGAGCCGTCAGCCACGCAAGGGTCGCGCCGTCGTAGAGCAGGTCGTCGGCCGTGGCTCCCTCCTCCAGGTGGCCGCCCTTGACGACGACGGCCCTGGGGCCCAGGTCTCGGATGGCTCGGGCCGCCCGCTCCATGTCGGCCCGGGTCCGGACCGGAAAGCCGGCCAAGCGCTCGGCTTCGGAGAGATTCGGCGTGACGACCCAGGCCAGGGGGAGCAGGTCTTCGATGAGGGCCCGCTCGGCTTCCGGCCGAAGAAGGGGATCGCCGCTCTTGGCCCGCATGACGGGGTCGACGACCAAACGCTCGATACCATTTCGCCGAACGGCTTCGGCGACGGCTTGGACGATGCCGGCGTTCGCCAGCATGCCCGTCTTGGCCGCATCGACCCCGATGTCGCGGACGACGACGTCGATCTGAGCCGCCACGATGTCCGGCGGCAGTTCGACAACGCCGAAGACGCCCTCCGTGTTTTGGACCGTAACGGCCGTGATGGCCGTCATCCCATAGACGCCGTAGAGGGTAAACGTCTTTAGGTCGGCCTGAATGCCGGCTCCTCCGCCCGAGTCGCTCCCGGCGATGGTCAATGCCGTCGGTATCCGCATGACCGCCTCCGCCGAGGGAAGTGACAGGAAAGGTCGCATGTAGGGTACAGGATGCAGGATAAGGGATGAGGACACAAGGGACCCGGGGTCCATCTTGTTTCTTGTGCCCCATGTTTGTATCTTGAATCCCGACTTGCCGGGAAGTCCTTGTGCGTCGGAAGAGCGATGGAGTACCTGCGCTGGTATGTACCGTTTCTGACGGCTCCCATGCTGATTCCCCTGGTGGCGATTCCCCACGTGATCGTCGCCCAGCTCGCCGTGGGCGGAGGTTTTCTGCTGGCGGACCTGACTCGACGGGCCTACCGGACCTCGGACCCGGGGCTTCTGGCGTATTTACGGCGGTTCGCCCGTTTCTTCATCCTCCTGACGATCGTCTTTGGGGCCGTCACGGGGCTCGGCATCTGGTGGACCATCGGCCTGACGAGTCCAGAGGCGACGAGCGCCCTCATTCACGTCTTTGTCTTCGGCTGGGCGACCGAATGGGTATTCTTCGTCCTGGAGATCGTGTCGGCCTTTGCCTTCTACTACCTGTGGGACCGGCTCCCGCCCCGGACGCACGTCGCCCTGGGCTGGGTCTACGCCCTTTCGGCCTGGATGAGCCTGGTCCTCATCACGGGCATCACGGCCTTCATGCTGACGTCGGGTTCGTGGACGCCGGAAAAGTCCTTCTTCGTAGCCTTTTTCAACCCCTCCTTCGTCCCTCAGGTCCTGGTCCGGACGGGCGGGTCCCTGGCCATCGCCGCCCTGGGGATCGGCCTCCATGCGGCCTTCCATGCCGACGGTGCCTGGCGGGACCGTCTCGTCCGGTGGGTTTCCCGGTGGGCCCTGGCCGGGATGGTCTGCATCGGTCTTGGGGCCCTGGGCTATCTTCTGGTCCTGCCAGACCACGCCCGGCTCAACATGGTGCGGGCTCCCATGCTTCTTATCATGACGGCCCTGAACTTTGGGGTCACGTTGGTCGTCGTCATCGCCCTGGCCCTGGGCCACATCGCCGGCCACCGGTGGGTGACACCCCCGAGTGCTGTCCTGCTGTTCATGGCCGGCGTCCTGGCCATCACGACGGGGGAGTTCATCCGGGAGGGTTCCCGGAAGCCCTATCAGATTGAGCGGTACATCCTATCGCCGGGCGTGCGGGTCTCGGACGTGCCGCTGTATCTCGAGCAGGGCTTCATCGCCCGGACCCCCTGGTTGGCCTTTTACCTGCGTCACCGGTGGCCGGACCTCGACCTCGGTCGTCCGGAACGGTGGACGGACGAACAGCAGGTGGGCATCGGCGAGGCCATCTTTCGGTACCACTGTGCCGGCTGTCATGCCCTGACGGGCTACAACGGGATCCGACCCATCGTCCAGGCCTGGACGCCCGAGCTCATCCGAGAGGCCGTCCGCCACTTGCATCGGACCAACCCGGCGATGCCGCCCTGGCTGGGGAACGAAGCCGAGCGGGAGGCCCTGGCGCGATATCTGAGCCGTCTCCAGGGAGCTTCCGTCGGGAGCACGTCCCCATGATCGAAAAGGCCTTTGAGAACCGCCGTTTCCTTTACAGTCGGGCCGCCCGACCGATTCGGATCCTCGCCGAGTACCTGGAACCCCTGAGCCGGTTTGAACGCTACCAGGTCGCCAATACGGTCGTCCTCTTGGGCTCTTCCCGGCTCCATCCCCCGGACGTCGCCCGGGCCCGCCTTCGGGAAGCTGAGCAAGCGTTGGCGGCGGACCCGACGAATCCGGCGCTCCGGCACCGGTATGAGGTTGCCCGGGCCCGGCTGGAACTGGCGCACTACTACGACGAGGCCGTCGAAGTCGCCCGCCGGATCACCGAGTGGAACCTTCAGCGGCCGCCCCACCGGCGTTTTCTCGTCTGCACGGGCGCTGGGCCCGGCATCATGGAGGCCGCCAACCGGGGATCGGCCCTAGCCGGAGGGCCCTCCATCGGGCTGGGCATCGAGCTGAACAATGTGGCCGAGACGGCCAATCCGTACGTGTCACCGGAACTCCTGTTCCTCTTCCACTACTTCTTCATGCGCAAGTTCTGGTTTGTCTACTTGGCCAAGGCCGTGATCCTGTTCCCCGGCGGCTTCGGTACGCTGGACGAACTGTTTGAGGTCCTGACCCTTAAGCAGACCGGCAAATTGAAGAAGCAATTGCCCGTCATCCTGTACGGCCGCTCCTTCTGGGAGCGCCTGATCGACTGGGACCTCCTGACGGCCCATGGCCTGATCGATCCCGGGGACCGGGGTCTGTTCATGTACTGCGACTCGCCCGATGAGGTCACGCAGGTCCTTTTCCCCTGGCTCGAATCCATCGAGCCCGACACGTGGGATTGAAGACGGTTCAACCCGAGGCGCCCGTCTCCCGGGAGCCTCCTATCGGCGACCTGGCGAGGAAATACGGGCTGTTGCAATCCCGGTACGGAGTCAGTACGATAGCCCCGGGGGCGGTGGGTCGGGACTTGGGAGGGACCGGGATCCGGGGTCGGGGAACGGGAGGCTCGGTCCCTCGACCCCCGACCCCTGAAGCTGAGACGCAACGCATGAAGAGGCGGGACGAGTACGTCCAGCAAATTCGGGCGGCCCTCCAACGCCGGGCCTTTCAGGAGGCCTTCCAAGTCGCCCAGGAAGCCCTGGCGGTTTACGGCGGGGACGAAGAGCTGGAGGCCCTCAGCCAAACGGCGCAGGACCGGATGGAAGCCGAGCCATTCCTGCAGAGCTTCATGGCCAGCGGCATTTCCCTGTTTCAGAGCGGTCTTTACGGCGATGCCCTCCGACAGTTTGAGAAGATCGCCGCCATCGACCCGACCTATCCGGACGTTCAGGACTGGATCCAGAGAGCTCGCGAACGGCTGGGTGCGGCCCCTTCGCCCCCTCCGACCCCGTCCGCTTCGGCTCCGCCGCCCTCCGACCCCGTCCGCCAGCTCATCCAGAAGGGCCAGGCGCTCTTCGACCAGGGCCGGTACCATGAGGCCATCCAGACGTGGATGGACGTCTTCCTATACGACCTGACGAATCCGGAGGTCCAGGACCTCATTCAACGGGCTCAGCAGAAGATCGCCGAGTCCCGTTCCCAGAGTGAGGCTTGGGTCGAGGAGGCCCGGACGGCTCTCCAGGCCGGTCAGCCCGAGCGGGCCCGTCAGCTCCTGACACAGGTCCTCGGGGCAGACCCCCAGCATGAGGAGGCCCGCCGACTCATGGAATCTCTGGAGACGCCCTCCGTCCCGGTGCCCGAGGAAGTGGCCTCGGCGGCTTACGGCGAACATCTGGTCATCCAAGCCCTTCAAGCTCATCGAGAGGGTCGGTGGGAAGACGCCGTGCGTCTGTGGCAACAGGTCCTTCAGGAGGACCCCGAAAACCTCGGTGCCCAGACGAAATACAGCGAGGCCCTGCGTCAGCTCCGCATCGAGGGCCAATTTCGCAAGCTTTTGGAGGACGCCCGGGCCTTTTGGCTTCAGAAGAAGCCCGACTCGGCCGTTCATGCCCTTCAGAAGGCGTATCGCCTCCGACCCGATAGCCTGGAGGTGCGCCAGCTTGCCGAGGAATGGCATATCGACCTATCGGTCCTGGAGCCCACGGCCCCGACGCCGGCGTCCGTGGCGAAGACGGCCGTCCGGCCGTCAAGGCCCTCCTTCCGATGGACCCTCTGGGCCGGCCTCTTGGTCGGCCTCCTCGGGTTGGCGGGAGGAACCCTTTTCTTCCTCCGCTCCTCCGGGAAGCCGGTGACCCCGGATACCCACGGGCAATCCGTCACCCGACCTGTTGGGTCGAAGGCCGCCCCGTCGCCGAGGCCGACGACCGCCCCGCCGGCGGAGCCGTCTGCGACGCCGCCGAGTCCCACTCCGTCGCCCCCCGTCTCGACCGTCGAGTCGCCACCCCCTGTCGAGCTGACGCCGGCTATGGTACGCCGACGGGACCAGCTCTTCCGGGAAGCCCAACAGCTTTACGCCCAGGGCGATTGGGAGCAGGCCCACGCGAAACTCCAGGAAGCCCTTCAAATCGACCCCGACCATTCCGAAGTCCGTCGTCTGAGCGCGGAGATCGCCGCGAAGATCCAGGAGCAAAATCAAATCATCGCCGATCGGATGGCGGTCGTCCAGGGCTATTACCGGAGCTTCGATTTCGACGGGGCGGTCTTCGTATTGAATAAACTGAGGGAGGAATTTCCCCAGCGCCGGGACATCCTGGAGCTTTTGAAGCGCACGTACTACAATGCGGCTGTATACTACCTCCGCCAGTACCGGTGCGCCCTGGCCAAGGAGCGTCTGGACGTGATCTCCCTGCTGGACCCCAAAGAAAAACGCTTTCAAGAGCCCTATCCTCTGATCCGAAAGTGCTTGAAGGAAAACGGCTTGGCCTCCCCCGAGGACCGGGAGAGGGTTCAACAGCTCCCGTACCCATTACCTCTGGAAGGCGGATGAGGACGGTTCGCCCGGCACATCCTGAAGAGTCTCCCCTCTGGCCCTGCGGCTCCTTGCGGCATAGCCGGTCCTGCTGAAGTAGTGGCCCGTCATGCGCTGTCCACGGTGCTACGCCATCCACCGACCGGAAGCCACCCGGTGCTTCCGGTGTCACTATCCGCTGGTCGGCCCGTCCCTGGCCGGAACGTCCGATCCACCGGCTTGGATTTGGCAGGAAAAGGCCGACCTGCTGAAACGCCTCCGACGCGCGCCGGATGGACGGTCGCCTTGGGCCGTGTGGGCCCGCCGGGTCTTCGCGGCCATCGTAGACCAACTACTGGTCGTCGGCGTCTTCGGACTGATCGCCCTGACGGCCGTCTTCCTCACAGACTTTCCCATCGCCACGGGTTGGCGACGCCTGTCGCTTCGTGTCCAGACGGGCCTCATTTTCTTGCTCCTACACTTTTTGTACACTTTTGTCTTCCAGACGTTCCTTTCGGCTACACCGGGATACTGGATGATGGGCCTGGCCCTCGTGCCGGTCACGGGGCCGCATCCGTGGCTGTCGCCCGGGCGTGTGGCCGCCCGGTGGCTCAGCCTGTGGGTCCTGATGGGCCTCGGTGGCCTCAGCCTCTGGTGGTCTCTCCTGGACCGGCGGCACTGGTTTCTGCACGACCGGCTGGCGGGGACCCGGCCCATCTCCCAGGCCGAGTATCAGCTCCGACTGGACCTCCTCCTGAAGGATTGAACCGGATAGCCCATGTAGACGGGGGGGGAGGTCCACGTTAGGGCAGTCCCCTTTATGGACCTTCGTTGTAGAATGGGTGGTGTGTCGCCCCGTGTGTCCAACGTGGCAATAGGGCAGTAGAGCGATGAGTTGTTACTCATTACTCGTCACCCCGTCACTCCGTCACTTTCATTGGAGGATCCATGAAACGCCTTCCCGGGTGGATCGTCGTATTCGTCATCGCCGTCGGGAGGGGATCCCCCGCCGGGGCCGGGACCGATGCTCTGCCCTGGTCGGCCCTGTCCCTCCTGCCTATGATCGGCCAAGACGAGGGCCTCGGGGGACGCTGGACGTCGGTCGCCTTCGCCGCCTCGACCCTTGGGACGACGGCGAATCCGGCCGCCTTGCTGAGCCGACCCGGTGTCCGAACGGAGATTCGGTACCGTGTCGGCTACGCCGTCCCCCGCCCCGGTGAACGTCTCGACCGGGATACGACCCAAGGCTTAGAGGCATGGGCCGTCGCCTTCAGCGGGATGGGAAGCGGTCTGGCCCTGTTCTACCACCGTCCCCTGGACGACGGGACGGTCCGCGTCCGCCCGGAAGAGCCGCGGCCCGTCGGCCGCCTCTGGGCCGAGCAGACCGACGTGCGGGTCCGATGGTCCGAATGGGGTCTGAGCCTGGCTATCCGCCTCCAAGAAGACTTCGTCGTCGGCTTCGGCGTCGCTCGGAGCACGCTCTCGGCCACCGGGGAGACCCGAATGGCCGCGGCCGTGTCGACCGACGCCCGTCAATGGCGCCTCCGCCAGGACGCCCGAGACCGGGCCTGGCACTGGACCCTCGGGGCCCAATGGGCCGTCTATCCCCACGTCGTCTTCGGTATCGCCTATCACTGGCTCCCGACCTTTGACATGCCCGTCGAGGTCGAGACGACCCGGCTCGACGGCTCGGCCCAGACGGAGACGAACGTCCTCCGGATGGCCTTTCCCCACGCTCTGGCCTTGGGCCTACACGTCGTCCAGGGTCGCTGGACCGTCGCCGTCGAGGGTTGGCGGTGGAAGACCGGCCACCTCAACGAAGGCCCCGACCTGTATCTCCAGCTGGGTGCATCGGAACGGCTCGTCTACGAAGCTCGCTGGGACTGGCGGATCAGCGTCGCCTACGACGCCCTGGGACGTAAGCCCCGGGTCATCCCCCAAGTGGGCCTGTGGTACCGACCGGCCCTGCGGCCGGCCTGGACGGGACCCGAAGACGCCCCCCTGCGGGATCTCTTCACGTCCGTATGGCCGCTCGACCGCGCCCGCTGGCACGGAACGGCCGGCCTGACACTCCGATGGGACGCCTTGGACCTATCGGCCGCTTACGTCCACGGTCCCTACGTCCGGGACCTCCGCATCGCCGCCTCTTTTACGGCAGTATGGCATTAAAGGACAACACGTCTATGATTGGCTGGCTCAGGTGCCTGGTACCAGGTACCGGGTACCAGGTCCCAGGTGCCAGATAGCCGGCACCCGATACCCGGTACCTGGCACCAGGCGGAATGCCCGTCTCATGCTTCGAAAAACCCGCACACGGGGTTTGCATCCTGTATTGGCGAATCCCGGGGATCCTCCATCCCGATCAACACCCTATGCCCTACTGCTGGATTGCCGTACTGCCTGATTGCCCCATTGCCGAACTGCCGAATGGCTGTAAAAATAGCCTCGCCGACTCCGTAGGTCCTATGGATGAGGAGGGTCCACATGTCGTTTTGGGCATCCCGACGGGTGGTCGTTACCGGCGGCGCTGGCTTTTTGGGCTCTTTTGTCGTCGAAAAACTCCGAGAACGAGGGGCCGAATTCGTCTTCGTCCCCCGCCGTCAGGAGTATGACCTCCGGGAGGCCGCCGCGATTCGGCGTCTATACGAACAGACCCGTCCCGACGTCATCATTCACCTGGCCGCCGTCGTCGGCGGCATCGGCGCCAACCGGCGTCATCCGGGACGATTCTTTTACGACAATGCCATCATGGGTATCCAACTCATCGAGCTGGCCCGCCAGTTTGGGGTCGGCAAGTTCGTCTGCGTCGGGACCGTCTGCTCTTACCCGAAGTTCACGCCCGTGCCGTTCCGAGAGACCGACCTGTGGAATGGTTATCCCGAAGAAACAAATGCCCCCTACGGCCTGGCGAAGAAGATGCTCCTCGTCCAACTCCAGGCCTACCGTCAGGAATACGGCTTTCCGGGGATCTATCTGATCCCCACCAACCTTTACGGTCCCCGAGACCACTTCGACCTGGAAAACTCCCACGTCATCCCGGCCCTCATCCGGAAGTGTATCGAAGCCCAGGAACGGGGCGACCCCAAGATCGTTGTCTGGGGGACCGGCCAGGCGACTCGGGAGTTCCTCTACGTCGAGGACGCCGCCGAGGCCATCGTCCTGGCCGCCGAACGCTATGACGGCCCCGAGCCCATCAATATCGGCTCCGGGGAGGAGATCTCGATCCGGGACCTGGTCGACCTCATCCGAGAGCTGACGGGCTATACGGGTGACGTCGAGTGGGATACCAGTAAACCCGACGGCCAGCCCCGCCGACGTATCGACACGACCCGGGCCCGGGAATGGCTCGGCTGGGAGGCTCGGACGTCCTTGCGGGAAGGCCTCCGACGGACCATCGAGTGGTACCGCGCGCATCGCCCCGAGGCGTAGGAATCCCCAGCCGGCGGGAAATCCCGGCTCGAGGGCCGCGTCGCGCCGGACCGCGGTCGGAATCGAAAGCTCATTCGTTGGCTCTTTTCCCCCTTTTCCACAGCCTTTCCACATGTTTTCCACATCTTGAGGGCTTATCTTAGAAGACCCCCTATATCTTGACAAAGGGCCGCTCTAAGGATATAATGGGCCCCAGGGTCGGGGTCATGGGCATGCGTCAGTCCTTACAGATATTCGGCAGGGCCGTGGACTCTGGGATGGGGTCTACAGGTATAAAGTTCGGGAATACCCAAACTATAACTGAAACGGTGGGCGCGGGGTGGGTAGGGCAGTACGGCAGTCGGGCAGTCCGGTTCTGGGCCGGATGCAGGACCCCAAGGGCCCGGTGGGTCAGCCTGGGCAGGGCTCGGGGCATGGCGGATGATGGATGATGCCCGGTGTCCGTAGGGCTCCGCCCGCCGATGCTCGCCGGACCGCCGTACCGCCTTATGGACCTTCGTTTTGGAAAAGTCCTGGGATTCTCCATGGAGAGTGGGGCGTGCCTCGCCAAGTTGCGTCCAATGGAGCAATACGGCGATGAGTCATTACCCGTCACCCGTCACTCGTCACTTCATCGCTCCGTCACTTCTACTGGGGATAGTCGGGAAAGTACCGCCCGACATCTTCGAGCAGGCCCCTGCGAACTTGGACAACCCGAAGTTCAATAAAGCCGATAAACCTTTCAAGTTCGTCTTCCTTGGCGGGAGGAGGGTCTCATGAAGGACTTGGAGGGCATCGTCGTCTCTCGCGGCAATGGAACGGGCGGGGGCGTCGAGGAACGTCCGTGGATGCCGGAGATCCCGGCCTCGGTGGACATCCCCCGCCGGGAACCCCTGGTCGGGCGCTTCTATACCCGGCCGGGGGAGGACCCCTTCCAGACCGTCGAGTACGAGCTTCGGACGGTCCGGATCGTGGACGCCGACGGCCGGGTCGTCTTTGAGATGGACGACGTCGAAGTCCCCAAGACGTGGTCCCAGCTGGCGACGGACATCTTGGCGTCCAAGTATTTCCGCAAGGCCGGTGTGCCCGGCCGGGGCCACGAGTGGAGTGTCCGGCAGGTCATCGGGCGGGTTGCCCACACGATCCGCCTGGCCGGGGAGGAGCAGGGCGGGTACTTCGCGACGCCCGAGGAGGCCCAGACTTTTGAGGACGAATTGACCTACATGCTTCTTCATCAGATCGGGGCCTTCAACTCGCCCGTCTGGTTCAACTGCGGCCTGTGGCACGCTTACCGTATCGAGGGGAGCGGGGGGAACTGGTACTGGGACCTGCGGACGAATCAGGTCGAGATGACCCGCACGGCCTACGAGCACCCCCAGTGTTCGGCCTGCTTCATCCAGTCCGTCGAGGACGACCTCATGTCCATCTTTGAGCTCGTTAAAAATGAAGCCCGTGTCTTTAAATATGGCTCAGGCACTGGGAGCAATTATTCGAAGATCCGGGGTTATATGGAAAAATTGTCGGGTGGGGGGACGTCGTCGGGCCTGATGTCCTTCCTAGAAGTCTTTGACCGAGCGGCCGGTGCGACCAAGTCGGGCGGGACGACCCGGCGGGCCGCCAAGATGGTCATCCTCGACATCGACCACCCCGAGATCGAGGACTTCATCCTCTGGAAGGTCCGGGAGGAGGAGAAGGCCTGGGCCCTCATCCGGGCCGGTTACTCGGCCGACTTCAACGGCGAGGCATACCGGACCGTCTCGGGCCAGAATTCCAACAATTCCGTCCGCATCCCCGACGAGTTCATGCACGCCTACCTCCAGGACGGGGAGTGGCAGACCCGCCTCCGGACGACTGGCGAGGTCTGGAAGACGTACCGGGCCCGGGAACTCATGCGGAAGATCGCCTATGCGGCCTGGCGGTGTGCCGACCCCGGCGTCCAGTTCGACACGACCATCAACCGCTGGAACACCTGCCCGAATACGGGCCGCATCAACGCCACCAACCCCTGCAGTGAGTACGTGTTCCTGGATGACACGGCGTGCAACCTGGCGTCGCTTAACCTGATGAAGTTCCTCCGGGAGGACGGAACCTTCGACGTCGAGGCCTACAAGCATGCCATCCGGGTCTTTTTCCTGGCCCAGGAAATCCTCGTCGACTTTTCGTCCTATCCGACCCGGAAGATCGCCGAGAACAGCCACCGCCTCCGGCCCCTCGGCCTCGGCTACGCCAACCTCGGGACCCTCCTGATGGTCCTGGGGATTCCGTATGACAGCGACGAGGCCCGGGCCTGGGCCGCCGCCCTGACGGCCATCCTGACGGGGGAGGCCTATACGATGTCGGCCCGGATGGCCGCCCGCAAGGGTCCCTTTGAGGAGTTTTACAAAAATCGGGAACCCTTCCTGCGGGTCATTCAACTCCACCGCCAGGCGGCTTACGGGATCGACGCGACGAAGGCGCCGGCCGACCTCGTGGAAGAGGCCCGCCGGGTATGGGACCGGGCCCTGGAACTCGGCCAGGTCTACGGCTACCGCAACGCCCAGGCCACCGTCCTCGCCCCGACCGGCACGATCGGGCTTCTCCTCGACTGCGATACGACGGGCATCGAGCCCGACTTCGCCCTCGTCAAGTTCAAGAAACTGGCCGGTGGAGGCTCCTTCAAGATCGTCAATCGGGCCGTCCCCCTGGCCCTCCGTCGGCTGGGCTACACGGAGGCCCAAATCCAGGACATGCTGAAGTATCTCCTCGGTCACCTGACCTTCGACGGAGCCCCCCACATCAACCGGGAGACGCTTCGGGCGAAGGGCTTCACCGATGAGGAAATCGTCCAACTCGAGGCCCGACTCCCCCAGGTCTTGGACCTGGACGGCTTGTTCGCGCCCGGTAGCGTCCCGGAAGCGACGCTTCAGCGGCTGGGCTTCACGCCTGAGCAGTACCGGGCGCCCGGCTTCCGACTCCTGCAGGCCCTTGGGTGGACACCCCGCCAGATTCAGGAGGCCAACGACTGGATCTGCGGCCGGCAGACCCTGGAGGGGGCCCCCCACCTGCGCCCCGAGCACCTCCCTATCTTCGACTGCGCCAACAAGTGCGGCCCCTACGGCCAGCGGTTCATCGAGCCCATGGGCCACGTCCGCATGCTGGCGGCCGTCCAGCCCCTCCTGAGCGGGGGCATCAGCAAGACCGTCAACCTGCCCCATGAGGCGACCGTCGAGGACATCGAGCGGATCTATGTCGAAGCCTGGCGGATGGGCATTAAGTGCATCTCCGTCTACCGGGACGGTTGCAAGGCCTCCCAGCCCCTGAACACGGGCCGCAAGGCCCCGACGGCTACCGCTCCGACGCTCTGGGTCCCCCGGTCGGAACCGCCGCGCCTTCAGCGCCGGCGCCTTCCCAAGAAGCGGTATGGCTTCACGCAGGAGGCCCGCGTGGCCGGTCAAAAGATCTACCTCCGGACCGGTGAGTACGAGGACGGGACGCTCGGCGAGATCTTCATCGACATGCATAAGGAGGGTGCCGCCTTCCGGAGCATGCTGAACTGTTTCGCCATCGCCATCTCCCTGGGCCTCCAATATGGCGTCCCCCTCGAAGAGTTCGTCGACGCCTTCGTCTTCACCCGATTTGAGCCCCAGGGCCCCGTCGAGGGTCACCCCCACGTAAAGTTCGCCACCTCCATCATCGACTACATCTTCCGGGTCCTCGGCATCGAGTACCTGAAGCGGTACGACCTGGCCCACGTTCTCCCCGAGGAGGCCCTGAAAACGTCGGACCTCTCGACGGAGAGTCCCTCGCCAGCCATTCGGGGTGCGAGCGCTCTCAGTCAGCAGGCCCGGTCCTTTATGATGGACGCCCCAGCCTGCGACAAGTGCGGCCACATCACGGTTCGGAACGGTTCTTGCTACCGATGCCTGAACTGCGGGAACTCCATGGGGTGCTCTTGATGGGAAGTGACGGAGGGATGGGGCGGAAGTCGTTACGGACGCAGAAGATGGGGTGTTTTTATGCTCCTACGGGAGGCGGCGTGGGGCAATGGGGCAGTGAGGCAATACAGCAATAGGACGATGGTTCGGGTGCAGGACTCCACCTCATCCGTTATGACTTGCGGATGGAACGAGGAGGAGAGCCCTTGCCCTCATTCACACCCGCTTCGCCACCCCCCTGAAGCCCCCCTGACGGGTGGGCCCGCTCCTGCCCCCCGGAGCGGGCCCCTCCCCCTTATTCTCCTTCCCCTCATCATGGACCTTCGTTTTGAAAAACTTCTGGGATGCTCCATAGTAGTGCTCTGTTAAGATTTGAAACATGGGAATTGGGTCGGGTGACAGGTACCAGATTCCGCGTATCTGGTAATCCGAATCCTGGCCATTTCTATCCTGCATCCATAGCTTAACAAAGCAGTAGAACGCACTTCGGGTATCCCAGCCATCCATCATCACTCCGTCACTTGGCAGTGTCTCGCCAAGCGTGTCCAATGGGGCAATACGACAATGAGTTATTACCCGTCACTACTTCATCACTCCGTCACTTCTACTGTGGATAGCCGGGAAAGTGTCGCCCGACGCCTTCGAGCAGGCCCCCTGCGACCTTGGACAACCCGAAGTTCAATAGGAGTTACGCAGTTGAACGGAATCGGTTTCAAGCCGTCCGCGTGGCGGGTACTTGAATTATAGCCGTAATGCCGTATTGCCGTACTGCCGGAAAAGACCCTGCCGCCTGCGGTCCCAACGGCTGGGACGCTACCGTATCCTTTTTGCACATTGTGCGAATTTGGAACACATCGGGGAAGGCCGATCCCCGGTCTAACCGGCCCTGAGGTTTGGCATAGGAGTTGCACATAAACGTAAACCCTGTATGCCTGAGACGTCCGGGTGGTGCTCAAGTTATAACGGACCGTCCCCTCCACGGGATTATCGCCGTAACGCCGTATTACCGAATTGCCGTACTGCCCCGCCGTATACCCCGTGAGTTCTAAGGCCCCGTGGTCTTATTCTCACCTTTGAATGAGAAGGAGGTCGGACATGCGACGTGGGATTTTCGTCACCCTGATGTTTCTGGGGATCATCCCCTGGATGACGGGGTGTCAATCGGCCCGCCAGATCGCTATGCCGGGCGATGGGGCGGCCACGGGTTCGGTCACTCTGAAAGGTCAGATTCTGCAGTGGGTCAACGAGGGAGGCCAGTCCCTGGTCCCCTCGGGGTCTGTGACGGTTCGAGAGACGCAAGCGCAGTCCTCCATTCATCCCGATGGGTCCTTCCGTGTCCCGCTTCCCCAGCCGGGGACCTTCCGTTTGGTCTTTCGCCACGCTCAGGGTTCACAGGCCGAAGTCGAGGTCCAGGTCGAGGACACCGGTGAAGTCGAGGTCCGCATCGTGATCCAGGGCCGTGTGGGCCACCTGGTCGAAAAGATTCACATCAACCCCGCCGGCAAGGCGGACCTTATGGGGAGGGTCGAGACACCGCCGGAGTCGGGGTCGAATCAGTTCACGCTCCGGGTGTTCGACCAGATTTACACGATCCAGTACGACAACAGCACGAACTGGATCAACACGAGTCCGGCCCAGTTGAAGTCGGGCGACCCCTTGGAAGTCAAGGGCCAGTACATGGAGAACTTTACGGTGCTGGCCCGGAAGATCCGGCTTCACGCTCCCCAGGGGCCGAAAGCCGAGTTTGAGGCGAAGGGGACGGTGTCCGATGTGCAGGTGACGTGCAGTCCGACGCCCTCGGGCTCGTTTGTCCTGAACCACGGCGGGGGACAGACGACGATCCTGGTCGATGCCCAGACGAGATTCAAGAAGGGGACCTGTCAGGATCTGCGCGTTGGGGCTTTCGTAGAGGTGAAGTCTCGACGCCCGGCGTCCACGCCTGCCGGGGCCTGGGTCGCCGACGAGGTGGAGTTCGAGGCGCAGGAAGCCGAGTTTGAGGCCAAGGGGACGGTGTCCCATGCGGCGGTGACGTGCAGTCCGACGCCCTCGGGCTCGTTTGTCCTGAACCACGGCGGGGGACGGACGACGATCCTGGTCGATGCGGCAACCCGTTTTGAAGATGGGTCCTGTACGAACCTGGTCAACGGGGCCCGGGTCGAGGTCGAGTCCCGGCGGCCTTCAGAAAATGCCTGGATCGCCGACAAGATTGAGTTTAAACGCTAATTTATCGAAGGGTTCGCGTGGTCCAGCACAAATTCGGTCCTGACGGCTGTTGTCTCCTTAAGGGACGGAGCGGCGGGGTGAGGGAGTGACGATCGCGCCGTCACTCTTTTTCCCTCGATGGGACGGCCCGCAGGGCCGCTTCTTTCTCTCGACAGCCCTCGCATCGACCGCAGGGTGTCGGGCCGTCCCAGTAGCAACTCCACGTCAGATCGAGGGGCGCGCCCAGGTCGAGGCCCAGGCGGACGATGGCCGCCTTGGTCATGTCCAGAAAGGGAAAGACCAGGCGGGGCCGATGGGTGTACAGGCCCTCGGTGATGAGATCGCCCAGGCGAGCGAGGTAAGCGGCCGAGGCGTCCGGGAAACGGGTCCCGTCGTGTCGGCAGTGGCCGCCGACGATGCGGGTCGCCCCGAGGACCTCGGCGTGGTAGGCGGCGATGCTGTAAAACAGCAGGTTTTTTGCCGGCAGATACACGGGATTCGCCTCGGTCAGGTCGTTCGGAAGAGGGCCGTTTTGGCGCCATCCCTGAAGGTCTCGATAAAAGGGGAGGGGGACTTCCAGGATTTCCGACCGGGCGGCGGTCGCAATCTGGCGGGCCGCCGCCCGCTCACCCCGGGGGCGGCCCGGGTAGTCGATACTCAGAGGAATGGACTTCCAGCCTTGGCGGAGGGCCCACCAGAGAGCGACCGTTGAGTCAAGGCCGCCCGAAAACATCACGACGACCGTTTCCGGCATTTTTACCACTCCCCGTGGCAGGATAACCGGAGTATTGGGCAGTAGGGCGATACGGCAACCGGTACCCGGCTCATCGTCGGATTGCCAGGCTATCCTACTGCCGGATTACCAAGGCAGAGCCAGGGCCCCATAGGCCCGGCGTCGGTGCTGTCCCCCGACCTCGATGGCCCAGCCGAACCGGCCGACGGTCCGGAGACCGGCGGCGCTCACGTGGAGGCGGGCCTCAACCCCAACGGCATGAACCGTTTGCGCCGAGGCTCCTTCCCAAAAGGGCGTGAAGCGTGCGCCGTCGTAAAACAGAGCCACGCTCAACCGTTCCAGGTAGAGGGGAAAGAGCCCCAGGCTCCGTTGGATTTCATATACGGGCCATCGGTACTCGACGTTCCATACGAGGCCCCGGCGGACGAGACGGGACTCGACGAGGGCCCGGACGGGTCCGAGGTCGTCGGACTCGAGGCCCAGTGTCAGGGCTTCGGGCGCGGGACCCGTCGAGAGGGCCCCGGCCAGGCGTAGGGCCAGGACGTGATGCCGTCGCCCTCCCGGGGCGTACCACCGGAGGTCGCCGCCCACGGTCACGAACCGCCGGTCGTGAAATCCCCAGCGGCCCCATTGGATGACGGTCCCGCCGTCCTCGGGACTGACCGAGTAAGGAAACCGCAGGGCCCGGGAGTATACGAGTGTCCAGGGGACGTCCCAGCGGTCCAGGACCTTTTGGAACCGACCGGCCGGCGTGTGCTCCCATAGGGGACGGTAACGCAAGCCGACGTCTACGATATAGAAGGCCCGCGTCCGGCGGAAGAGCCACTGCGTGGAGAACCCGTAAGTATCGTCGATGAGGGTCACTCCCCCCTGCAGGGGGGAGACCTTCCGGCGGGCCCGGAGGGCCAGGGTCGGGTACCATCGGTCCAGGTGATACAGGACGTCGTAACGGACGAGACGGTCCTCGAGGCCGTAATCGACGACGGCCAGGTACGATGCGTAACCCCACCGGTCGACTCCCAGGAGGGCCACGCCCACACGCCGGCTCGATTCGTCGGACTGCACGACGGGCAACCACGTGAAGGGCCTCAAGACGGGGAAGACCCGATGCCGGCGATTCTGCCGGATGGTCGGCGGCGGGGGCGTCGAGGTATAGGCCTCCGGGGAGCGGGGGTTGCACGGCTCCTTCTGGACTTTGGGGCCTCTCAAGCTGGATGGATCTCTGACGCCGTTTGGCTCGACCGGTGCAAGGACGGAAGTCCAGTCACCCGCAAACGGCACGCGGGCAGGGTGATAGCCGTCAGCCTCATAGACGGCAACGAAGAGGGCCTCGGGCGTCAACCACGGGGACCGAAAGCCGGCTCCCGAGAGGTCCAGCCGACCTATCTGCCCGGTCTCCGACTGCCAGGCCCACACGTCCAGCCGGCCCCTGTAATCGGCGACGAAGAGGAGCCATCGCCCGTCGGGCGACCAGGCGGGGTCTATCTTGCGGGCCCGGTCCCGGAGCCATTCGGCCTGCCGACGGCCGTCGGCGGTCCACAACTCGAGGCTCCATGTGGCGTCGTTATGATGGGCGACGACGACGAAGGTCGGGTCGTTCCCGGATGGGCGCCATCGGGGCTGGCTCCATCGGACAGTCGGGTCCTGCGCCAAGACTCGCAGGGTGCCGTCGGGTTCGATGACGACGAGGTCCGTGACGCCGCCGTTCCCGTGACGAACGGCCACGATGCGGCCCTCCGCGTCCACGTCCGGGTCCTTCAGGCGCAGGCCGACGTTCAGCCACGTCCGACGGCCCGTCCGGGGGTCGACCCGGACCAGACCGCTTCGGAGCCAGAAGGAACGCCGCCATTCCAGGACGCTGGCCACGATATGGCCGTGCGGGTCGACGCTGAACGAACCGGCGGGCACGCCTTCCAGGACCCGGCGGGTCCGGCCCGTCTGGGGGTCGCTACAGAAGATGCCGGGGAACTCGTGAGCCCCTTCATGGACGTAGCAGACTTCGGGGCCGACCGTTCGCAGGCCGGACACGACGTATCCCCGACGGACGACGACTTCCGGCGGGATTCCCCCCTTTTTCGTCTCCGGTTCACCTTCTCGGGCCCAGCGTTCCCAGAGCCGACCGAAGCGGGTTCCCAAGAAACGGGCCTCCCGACCGTCGAGGAAGAAGGGCCACAGAGATTCGTTTTTGGCCCGGACGGCCGTCCAAAATGCCTCGGGGGACTGTCGGTAGAGGGAGTTCAGGAAGGCGGCACCGAAGTGATAGGCCGTCAGACCGCCGGGCCACGGAGCCCGGGCGAGCCAAGCCTCATCGGCGCCGGGGAACTTCCCGGCACGGCGGGCCACCGACACCATCGTGACGGTTTCGGCGCTACAGGCCCGTCCGCCTCGGGTCCAGCGGGTTTCCTCGAGGGTGGCCAGACCCTCTGTGAACCAGTCGGGGGCCAGGAGGTTGGGAAACAGCAGGGGCGACCGCCCCAGGACAAAGCGAAGGCTCCGGTACAGGGGATGGGCCTGTTCCAGATGAAACAGGTGGGTCAGTTCGTGGACGAGGACGGTCTTGAGCCAGTCGTCGTAATCGCCGATCGTCTCCGTGCTGTCGGGCGGCGGTAGGAAGACGACGACGAGGCGCTCGGGGACGACCGTCGTGAAACCGTTGGCGACGTCGGCATGGTCGGTCAGGACCAGCCGAATCCGGCCGGGGCGGTCGCCGAAGTCACCGGCCAGACGTTCGTAGGCCCACTCGGCCCAGGCGGCGGCCCGCTCGGCGGCCGGCCCCATCCCCTCGGGGTAGAAGACGGAAAAGTGGGGCGTGTCCAAGCGCCACCACCGGATGCCGGGCGGAAACAGTGTGGCCGCGTAGGTCCAACCGGTGCCGAGGGCGGCCAGGCTAATGATGAAGTGACGGAGTGGCGGAGTGACGAAGGGACGGAGTAACGGAGGGACGGAGGGACGAGGAGGGGCAGGGGAAATGGTGGGCTGGCCCTCCTGAGCTGGGACGGTCCGAAAGGTCCTATGAGAAGTGGGCTCTATAGACCTTCGCTTTGAAAGAGTTCTGGGATTCTCCATGGTGGAACGGGTCGTGTCTCGCCCCGGGTGTCCAGCGTGGCCATACGGCAGTAGGCAATAAGGGTATTACCCGTCACTCGTTACTCGTCACTCCATCCCTTCGTCACTCCGTCACTTCTATGTACGGTCAGAGACGACGAAGTTCAGTAGGCGGTTCGGGACGTAGACGACCTTTTGGACGTGGCGACCCTCGAGGTACCGGGCCACGTTCGGATGCGACCGAGCCATCGCCTCGACCGTCGCCGGGTCGGTGTCGATGGGAACTCGGAGCGTCGCCCGGACCCGCCCGTTGACTTGGACGGGGATCTCGACGACCGTCTCGACCAGATAGTCGGGATTTTCGACGGGGAAGGGTGACCGAAATACGGTCGTCGAGTAGCCGAGTCGGTGCCACAGCTCCTCGGCCAGATGAGGGGCAAAGGGGGCCAGGAGTCGGACGTATACGTACCAAGCGTGACGGAAGACGGGGTGGCTCCGGTCGGGGAACTCGTACATCGTGTTCAGGAAGGCCATGAGTTGGGCGACGGCCGTGTTAAATCGAAACTGGGCCACGTCTTCGCGGACGGACCGCACAGTCTTCTGGAGGCGGATGTAAAACAGGAGGGCCTCGGTGTCCAGGTCGGCGGGGTCGACCTCCGTCGGGACGGGTCCCGCCGGGGTATCCAAGAAGAGCCGCCAGATACGGTTCAAGAAGTTACGACCGCCCTCGACGATGGCGTCCGTCCACTCGAAGTCTTTCTCCGGCGGGCCGGCGAACAGGATGGCGATGCGGGCTACGTCGGCGCCGTGCTTTTCGACAAAGGGTCCGACGGGAACGACGTTTCCCCGGGACTTGCTCATCATCTCCAGGCGGGACTCCAGGGTCGTCTCACAGACCGTGTGGAGGTACGTCTCCTCCTGGACCTTCCGGGCTTCGGTCTCCTCGACGGGCCGCAGGCAGTGGCCGCACCACCAGAAGCGCTTCAGGACGAGGCCCTGCGTGAACAGGTGCTTGAAGGGCTCGTCGTACTGAAGGAGGCCGCCGTCGTAGAGGACTTTCGTGATGAAGCGGGCGTAGATGAGGTGCTTCGTGGCGTGCTCGGCCCCGCCGATGTACTGGTCGACGGGAAGCCAAGCATTGGCCTTCTCCGGGTCGAAGGGGGCCCGGTCGTTATGGGCATCGATGAAGCGCAGGAAGTACCAAGACGAATCGACGAAGGTGTCCATCGTGTCCGGGTCCCGACGGGCCGGGCCGGTGCACCGGGGGCAGGTCGTCTCCATGAAGGCCGGGACGTCTTCCAGGGGAGAGCGACCCGTCGGTAGGAAGTTCTGGACGTTCTCCGGCAAGCGGACCGGGAGCTGGTCTTCGGGAACGGGCACGATACCGCACTGGGGGCAATGGACGACGGGGATCGGGGCACCCCAGTAGCGCTGGCGGCTGATCAGCCAGTCCCGCAGACGATACGAGACGGCCGGACCGCCCAGGCCTCGGGCCCGGAGGTCTTCCTGGATGCGACGGATGCCCTCGTCGGAGGGCAGGCCACTGAAGGGGCCCGAGGCTTCCATGATGCCCTTCTCGACCCAGGCGGCGTCCATCGTCTGGGGGTCGGGCAAGACGCCGTCGACCGGACGGACGACGGGCCGGACGGGAAGGCCGTACTGGCGGGCGAACTCGAAGTCCCGTTCGTCATGAGCCGGCACGCCCATGACGATGCCCGTCCCGTAGTGGGCCAGGACGTAGTCGCTGACCCACAGGGGCAGGGCTTCCCCCGTGTAGGGGTGGACGACGGCCAGGCCCGTCGGCACACCCGTTTTGGACCGGCCGACAGCCGTCCGCTCGACGTCCGTCTTCTGAAGGGCGGACTGCCGGTAGGCCTCGACGGCCGCCCGATGGGTCCCGTCCATATCCTCGAGGAGGGTATCCAGGAGCTCGTGCTCGGGAGCGATCGTCAGGAAGGTCACGCCGAACAACGTGTCGGCTCGGGTCGTGAAGACGGGCAGGCGGACGTCGGGTCGGTGGGCCAGGCGGAAGTGGATTTCCGTCCCCTCCGAGCGCCCGATCCAGTGGGCCTGCTGACGAAGGATGTGGTCCGGCCACTGACCCTCCAGCTTCTGGAGGTCCGTCAAGAGGCGTTCAGCGTAGGCCGTGATCCGGAAGAACCACTGTTCCAGGGCCTTCTGGACGACCGGCGTCTTGCACCGCTCACAGAGGCCGTCGATGACCTGCTCGTTGGCAAGGACCGTCTTGCAGTTGGGGCAGAAATTGACGTATCCCTTGGCCCGATAGGCCAGCCCTCGATGGTAGAGGTACAGAAACAGCCATTGGGTCCAGCGGTAGTAGTCAGGCCAGCAGGTGGCCAGCTCCCGGGACCAGTCATAGGAGATGCCCAGGAGTTGTAGGTGGTGACGGTAGGCGGCGATGTTCTGGTCCGTCCAAGTCTTCGGGTGGATGCCGTACTTGATGGCCGCATTTTCGGCCGGCAGGCCGAAGGCGTCCCATCCCATCGGGTGGAGGACGTCGTAACCCTGCATGAGGGCCCAGCGGGCGACGACGTCTCCGATGGCGTAGTTCTTCAAGTGGCCCATATGGAGGTCGCCCCCCGAGGGGTAGGGGAACATCTCGAGGACATAGAACTTCGGTCGTTCGGGTCGGTCCGGCGCCCGGTACAGGCCGATCTCTTGCCAGAACGCCTGCCACCGGGGTTCGACCTCGTGGAAGGGATAATGTCGTTCCTCCATCGTCGGCCCCTTCAAGTCCTTGCGGTTTTATCCCAGCTCCGCCTACTAAAGGCGGGGTATCGTTTCATGCCTCACCCGACCTGTTCCGGCCGGTCGGCCTCGGCCGGGACCTCCGGTGCGGCCGGGACGACGGGCCAGGAAAAGACCTGGGGCAGGGCCGCGTAAGCCTCTGGCCAGTAATGTTTCAGGACCTCGACGTCGTCAAAGATTTCCGTCTGAAATCCACCGCGCGGGCTGGAAAACCAGGTCCGGGAGAGGCCTAACCAGGGGGTCCGCTCCGCCGACTGGGGGACCAGCTCCATCCGGATAAACTGAGGACGGTCCTTATGGGGCATCTGACAGAAGTCGATCCATCGCCAGGCCCACCGGGCCAGTAAGATTTGCGTCGCCAAGTAGTATCGACGCCAGTAAGGATAGATCATGAACAGCGTCCCCGAGGGCTTGACGACATAGCGGGCCGCCTTCAAGAAGTCGTACAGCCGACCGCTGATTTCGTGACGGGCGATAGCTCGCTCGGTCGTCGGACTGAGCTGACCCTGGGTCGCCGGGCGGTACGGCGGATTCGTTACGACGACGTCCGCTACGCTGGCCGGCAGGTACCGGCGGATCCGACGCACGTCCCCATGAATCCACTGGAGGGTCTCCTTCAGCCGCCACTGGTAAGCATTGCGCTTGGCCAAGCGCAGGAGCGAGGCCTGAATCTCGATACCGACGGCCCGCCGGAGGGTCGGGTTTTGAAGCGCCAGCGTAATGAGCAAGACGCCGCAACCCGTCCCCAGGTCCACGACCGTGGAGTCCGGCGGCAAGCGGACCATCTGGGCCAGCAGGACCGTATCGACCGAGAACCGATAGCCGTGGGGATTCTGGACCAGGGGCGGGATCTCCATCGGCCGGCATAGCCACTGGGCTTGCTGAAGGACGTTCCCGTCCACGGCCATGGCACCTCCCCCAGTCGACGGGGTCCCGGTCGGTTCATCATACCGGAAATGGACGACAACCCCAAGAGGCGTCGGAATACGGCAATCGGTGTCGCGCCTTTTTAGGAAAGCGCATGGGTCGGTCGGAAGGTGCGCAGTTACCGTCCGATGGATGGGAAGCAATAGATGCAAACCCGGTGTGCGCGTGTTCCGGCGCGGCCCTCGGCGTCGATCCGGTCCCGGGTCCCAGGTACCTGGGACCTGGCACCCGTACCGAATCGCCCTCTTGCCGTATCGTCACTTCGTCACCTCGTCACTTCATCACTCCGTCACTTTTCTTCATAGCCCACCGGTCGGTCCCCCCAAAGGTCGGCGATGACCTCGACCAGGGCCGCCTGCGTCGCCTGCTCGGCCTGGATGTGGACGGGCCAGCCGGCCTGACGCACGGCCTCGGCCGTCACGGGTCCGATAACGACGATGCGATGGGTCTCGGGCCACCGGGCGACCGCTTCCGGTGAATAGACCGAACGCAGGAAGTTGAAAAAGCTCCGGAACGTGGACGGGCTCGTAAAGGTGACCCAGCGCGTCCGTTCCAGCCAGGGCAGGAGTCGACGCAGACGATCCGCCGGGTATGCTACGGTCCGATACAACCGCCATTCCCAGACTTCGGCCCCCATCGACCGCAGGGCCTCGGCTAAGACGGGTCGGCCCTCGGCTCGGGCCAGGAGGACCCGACGTCCAGCCACGTCGACGTCGCGGAAGGCCTCGATGAGGCCCTCGGCCTGATAGACGTCCGGCGGTGTCAGGTCCGGCTCGAATCCCCAGGCCCGCAGACGTTCGGCCGTAGCCGGACCGATGGCCGCCCATCGCAGGGACCGAAGGCGGTCCGGCTTCCACCCATGTGCTTCTGTCCAGGCCCGCAGGAAGTCGACCCCCCGGGCACTCGTGAGCACGACCCAAGTAAACGCCTCCGGCGCCTGAATCCAGGCGTCCGGGGGCGCATCACCCGCCTCAAAGGCAATCGTCGGGAAGGGGACCGCCGGGATGCCCCGGGTCTCCAGGGCCTCGCTCATTTCCCATGCCTCTGGCCAGGGTCGTGTGACGAGGACCCACCCCTCGGCGACCGCCGCCGGCGCGACCTCCTCCGGAACGTCGAGGACGGCGACGTCGACGGCACCGACCTGCCGGAGCCGCTGGACGACTCGGGCCGGCACCGCCGCCAGCCACAGGACCCGGCCGTAGACCCTCAGCATGGACGCCAGCTGAGGTGCCTCCCGAGGCACCTCGACCCAGGGGACGTCCAGGGGACTCCCCAGGGCCTCGACAGGCGGGGGGGCCGATTCGCAGATCAGGAGTCGAGCCTCTTGAAAATAGGGCAGGGCCCAGCCACCCAGGCGGTGGGACCGACCGTCCCATGGGAGGACCCAAGCGCTGAACGTACGCGTGGAATCGGCAGAAGCCATCGGTACCCCCCAGCCCTCATGCGTCGACCGCTTCCCGCCAGCGGCGAAAGGCCGGTTCCCCCTGAAGCCGGCCCACGACCGCATCTGCGGCCGCCTCCGGCGACAACCCCTCGGCCTCCGCATACAGGGAGTCGTCCCCGCTTACGGTCCAGAGACGGACGACGACGTGGATGACGTAAGCGTCCCCACTCGGTCGGGCCTCCGCATATACCCCGGCCGGTGAGTGGCACCCACCGCCCAGGAGGCGGACTACCCGCCGTTCCGTCTCGAGGGCCAACTCCGTCGGCCGGTCGTTCACCCGTTCGACCCAGGCGCGCCATGGGCTGTCCCGACGGATCTCGACGACGATGACGCCCTGTCCGGCCGCCGGCACGAAGTCCGGCGGACGCAATACCTGCACGATCCGGTCCGACCAGCCCATGCGTTCCAGACCGGCGACGGCCATGACGATGGCATCGTATTCGCCCGCATCCAGTTTGCGGAGACGGGTATCGACGTTACCCCGAATCGGAAGAAGCTCCAGGTCGGGTCGCCGGTGACGGACCATGGCCATCCGGCGGAGGCTGGACGTACCCACCCGCGCCCCAGGAGCGATGGATTCTAACGAACCGACTGCGCTGACCCAGGCATCCCAGGGCACGTCCCGCGGCAGACAAGCCCCGATCATGAGGCCCTCGGGGAGTTCCGTCGGAAGGTCTTTGGCTGAGTGCACGGCGGCATCGATGTCACCCGCCAGGAGGGCCTCCTCGATTTCCTTCACGAAGACACCCTTGACGCCCATCCCGTAGAGGGGCTGATGGAAGCGGTCGCCGTGAGTACGGATGATGACTTCCCGAGTCTCCAGGCCCAGGGCGCGCAGACGCTGAGCCACCATCTCGGTCTGACGTCGGGCCAGTGCCGATCCCCGGGTACCGATACGGAGCACGGATGCCGTCGGCATGCAGGTGGATGCGGGATGCAAGATGCACGATACAGGATGCATACCCGATGGGCGCGTTTTCCGTTACCCGGTCCCCAGGCTCGGTCCTCGGTGCTCGGTGTCCGGCCCTGGGGGTCGATTCGGTGCCGGGTATCGGGTCCCAGGTGCCAGGTACCCGGTGCCCGACCCCGCATCGTTACGAATAATGGGAGGACTTATGCAGTGGGCAGGGCATAGCAGGAGGGGCGATCAGGGCAATCGGGCAATAAGGCAGTAAGGCAATAAGAGCACAGACCGTAGCGCATCTCCGCCCTGGCCCTCCCCGTCACCCGTCACTCGTTACTCGTCACTCCATTTCCTGCTTACGGGTCGATGGTGTACATCTTCTGGAGCCGGTCCGGCGAGGCGACGACGATGACCTTACCCTCGACCCGATAGGCCAAGTGGTACATCCGAGTGATCAAGTCCAGGAGCTGGTCCCAAGGGACGTCTTTGACCCGAAGGGTGACCTTCCCTTGCACGTCCGGGGCTATCAAGACGTTCAGGCCGCCCATCTGACCCAACGTTTCCAAGAGGTCCCGGAGGTCGGCGTCGACGACTTCCAGAGACACCGGCGTGCCCCGAAAAGCCGACCGGGCCGACAACGTCCGAGGGACTGCCGCGTCAGAGCGTTCGGCGACCTCTTCCCGGTCCGCCGGTGAGGGCCGTGCCTCCCCTGCGTCCGGGCGGCTACAGGGTCGGCCCCACAGGACGGCCGTCACCTCCGAGGGTCGGAAAAAGAGGGCCGGCCGGCCTTCTCGTTCCAGCCGGTAGCCGCCGCTCACCTTCCGGAGAGTCCCCTCCAACGCACGGCCGTCCAGCCGGACCAGGCAGTCCGGCGCCCCCGTCGCGGCCCCTGGGACGCTCAGGAGAAGGCCTAACGTCAGGCACAAACGTCCGATCCGCCACATCGATGCCTCCGTCCCCAGGCCGGGCCATCCCAATGCTCAGACGGCTTCCTCCCCCAAGCCCTATTGCCCTGTCCAGATTTTAAGGGGACGGGAAGGCCACAAGGGGGGACCTTATTGCCCTATTGCCGTATTGCCAGGTCTTCAGACGGAGAAGGAGTGACCGCACCCGCAGGTCGCCGTGGCATTCGGATTCCGGACGGTGAATCCACGGCCCATGAGGCCGTCGACGAAGTCGATCTCAGCCCCTTGTACAAAGGGGTAGCTCACGGGGTCGACGACGACCTTGATGCCGTGGACCTCGAAGACTTGATCGTCCTGCTTGATCTCGTCGTCGAACAGCATTTGGTACTGGAAGCCCGAGCACCCGCCCGGGACGATCATCAGCCGGAGGGCAAAGTCTTTATCCGGGTATTCCTTCAGCATTTCCTTAATGACAGAGGCCGCCTTTTCGGTGACTTGGATCATGCGCCTACCTCCACGCCGGGGGCTCGGTCGGCTGATTCCTTTACGCAAAGCGGACGGGTCTTCCGAAGACCTACGCCCGGGTGTCAAAGATAGGATAGGTTCCCGTGGACGCCCCGTCAATCCGGACATGGGGTGGGCGAATACCCGAGAAGCCCCGTCCCGATGTCGGAACGCCGGAGAGCGACCCCGGACGGCCCGTCCTGCCGGACCTACTGAAACTTTCTTAACCCTACCCGCCGATTTCGGAACCGTCCCAGAGCAGTGGTCCTAAATACGGGGGAACGTCGCAGACCCCGTGTGCGCGTTTTTCGGAACATAAACCGGGAATTCCGCCCGTATCCCGGCCTTCCCTTCCGGTATCGGTATTCGGTACGGGTGCCAGGTTTCAGGTTCTGAGTACCTGGCATCTGAGACCTGGGACCGAATCGACGCCGAGGGCCGGAATCCGGTCCCAGCC